>Ga0209914_1001039_pt1 | contig 31716 bp, 20 predicted proteins | sample ThiBiot_500_plan_FD_183949 | JGI IMG/M metagenome (GOLD analysis project Ga0209914, IMG submission 183949) | Wastewater bioreactor microbial communities from Cape Town, South Africa - Thiocy_cont_500_plan (SPAdes) | ecosystem: Engineered > Bioreactor > Thiocyanate-remediating > Anaerobic-Aerobic...
ATTATGAATATTTGCATGGCAAATGATGTTAATTTATGTTGTTTGTCAAATATCCGAATTACATCAGAAGATATTGCTTATGTGATATTTACTAGTGGTTCTACAGGTATTCCAAAAGCGGTAAGTATCCAAGTTTATATAATAAGTATAGTGATCGCAGTTTATCTTTACTTGATAAAGTAAAGTTTACTTACTTCCCAGGCAGATAAAACCTTGAAAAAAAGGCGTAAAAATGCGTTAGAAACTCGTGAAAACTGTGTTTTTACATACCATTAACGCTAAAACACTGTTTTTTACGGAATTTCAACCTGTTTTTATTCGTGTAGTCGATGACGCCTTGTTACGGCTGTAAAAATCTGAGTTATTTCGCGTTCTTCATAGAAATTTTCCTCGTATTTACGAGTTCATATCTTCTTACGTTAGAAATCATTTCGGTTTTTGATATTATTGAAAGAGATTTTACTCGTATTTACTAGTTCGATTACAGATTCCGACGCGTTAATTACAGTAGAGAAACTAACGGGGATGAAAATCGTTAAAATGTGCGCTTTTCCCGAATTTTTTTCGTAAAAATTTTTACGCGTATTTTACCGTTTTTTTTAAAGTTTTGTCTGCCTGGGTTTACCCAAATAATGAAGTAAAGTAAAGTAAAGTAAAGTGATATTAAAACGCTAAGTTTGTTTTTGATTTTCAACTTATTATCATATGCGTTGATGAAGTTGGAACATACAAAGTTAATTTTAAATCGTTTTTTGACTAAGTCAGTTGAAATAAAACACACACACCGAAAAATCAATATTCTTCACAGATTAATATTTCGATGTCGTAGAAAAGGGATTTTATATTGATTTTATCTCAAGAAAGTTAAGTTGGGTTGTGAAAATAGGTAGTAAAGACAGCATATGCTATTTCTACTTAGTCCGCAGTCTTTTCGTATAAGATTGCATACAAAAAGCATAAACCATATAATTTCCCAAAGCTTTTCTTGGAAATTATATCTAGAGAAGTTAATCATTATGCTAACTAAATATGTATCAATAGCTTTTGAATATATCTTTGCATATAGTCAAAATATATTCATAAGCTTTTGGTATAATATCAAGCTAATCGTCCAAATTCTAGGAAGAAAAACGTAACTAATTAACTACGTAGATAGAAGATATTGGACAAAAAAATTAGTAATTATTGTTATATTATCACAGGTACCGATGATCATATGATAAGAATACTTTTTAAGATTATGTCTTGTACAACGTCAATTTTTCATATGACCCTTTCAGCTCTTTTGATTTGAAAACAATAGCATAGTTTAAAACCAACTATATTTTTCTATATATTGAAACTTGAAAAACGAAAAATGCAACTTCTTTTAGTGGTTTTCTGAAGAATTAGTTTTTGAGCACAAACTTTTGGTTTTTCTCTTTTTATACCAAACAGTATGGCCGATCGGGCTCAGCATTTGTTTGACAGTACTTCGATAGAGTTGGAGTACGTGTTATTTTTTCCCTAAAATACTATATTTATAAAAATTCATAGCCTTCAAAAGATTTTTAGGATCGAAATAAAACCGATTTTTGATCATGTTTTCAGGATTTTGCTTCTCCTGACGTATAGAAACGATATTTTTACAAATAAAAAGAAACAAATACCCCAATTAAGTCCTAGTTCCTACAGAAAAATTTCAGTTCGAAAAAATCATGTGCGGATTTATGAGGGTTGATCAAGAATCTGATCGGTGACATAAATGATCATTTCAAGCAGAAAAAAGACGTTCCGGCAAGGAGGTAACAACCTTATGTGAGTTCATGATTTAATTTTGATTTACGTGACTCAAATGAGTTCATATGATTTTTATGATTCAAGATGAGTTCAAATTAAGAGAAAGCACTGATTTGGATCACATGAAACTCAAAATAAATCACGTGAACTCATCCAGAGTCATTGGAACTCATAATAGATCACTTGAACTCATTCAGAGTCACCAGAACTCATGATAGATCATTAATAAATGCGGAAACATCGGATTGAAATCCGATAGTTATGTGTACTTCAAAAAGTTAACCCTAGAGATTTCGATAGTGATGATGAAGTAAAGGCGAGGAAGGTTGGTTCAGAGACTGTAGAGGCGAGGGACACGACGGTGGTGTTGGAGAGACTGTAGAGAAGAGGGAAACGACGGTGGTGTTGAAGAGATCATGGAGGGGGAATATGAGGAAGGATGTTTGAGAGATGACAGTGAGGGAAAGATATGTGTCAATATTTTATGTTAATCTCTGTTTCTACTTCAACTGTGTTGTAGACCCTAATTTACAAATTGATCCTTCTATTCGAAGAAAGTGCATATTATCTATGCTGACAAAGTGTCAGAATATGATGAGTTTCTCTGGCTTAGTAAGAAGTACCACAAGGAGAAAATTTTCAAAGAAGCACATATTTCACTATGTTTTGATATCATACGATAGCCCATGAAGAGTTCTATCTAGTGGGAGAGACTCGTATCGATTCCATGAGAAAAACGTGCAATTTACTTCGATATTATGTCTAAATTTACGAATTTTTGGTAGTATTGAAAATGTGTTGTACGGAAGAAATTTTCGTCATTATAGATCTATCTATACTATTTAGTATGATTTTGTAGCGCATGAAATTCTCTATCGAACGGTGTATAATAGTATGAGTTTTGTCACAGCTATGAGAAAATATTAGCTTAGAGAAAACTATCAATTACCAGAATCTCCATCAAATCAGGGGGGAAAAGTGATGTTTTGAGCTATAAATTAGGAAATCTTTGACGGATCGGGCCCATCTTCGAACTCGACCGAGATATTTATGCGACTAAACTCTGCAGAAAATTTCAGGTCGATCAAAGTCTCCTTTCGGAAATTATCGTGTAAACGGCCGGACGGCCACACTGACCGATTCTATAGTGTACTCAACACTTCTTTTTGAGTACACAAAAAAGGAATCTATACTTTTGTAGCGCAACATTTGGCTATATCATTAAACACGAAAAATTAGATAGCTTTCCAAAAACTTGTTCGAACGTCGTTTTTCTTATGGAAGGACTTACTTATTTGATGGTTATATCATACTTGAATATTTTTTAAAACTAGCCAAAAGTAGAATGAATCGATGCAGTTTTTCATGAAGAATCCGAATATATCGGTTAAAGATCATTTAGCGACCGAAAAAATGCTTAAAATTGAGAAAACATGAATTGGTAGCAGTTTTTCTCGAAAAAATGGATTTTTGAGAGGATGAAAAAAGTCTTTTTTTTTTGGAAGGTTAAATCGACTTAATAAAGCTATTAACATGTATATTCTTACTCAGCTCGTCGAGCTCTATCTAGCCATGTCACAAAAACGAAAAAAACTTACTTTATTTTTGCATTTCCCGCACCTTAAATGCGAATTGATTTACCCCAAACTATTTTTGATGTTTTAAAACATGATGAATTGCATCTAGTTGTGTTTGACGTTATCTCGGATGGTCCATTCGATCAATGAAATATGCTTAGGTCATATAGTAGGAAACTTAGACTATCAGATAGTGTAATGGTGTATGGCTGAATTATGAGTAAAAAACAGAGTTAGAAGTCGGGAAATTTCGTTGCAGCTATTTCTTCTTGGTTGATTCGAACTCTGCCAGTTGGTTTCACTTGACTGACGCCAACCATCCCGGATTGTTTTTCATGTTTTATACCATAATGAAGTGAATGTAGTTATGTTTGACGTTGTATTTGGATGGTTTAATCGATTATTGAAATATGATGGAGCTCCATGGTTCGACTGGTTTCGTATTCTACACTTGTTTTTTTATGATGTCCATCGAATGATGTAATCGGATGTCGATGAGTTATGAACAGGGCGGTCATTTTCTAAATTTCAAATGGGATTTTTAAAAGTTGAGATGGGGTACATCGATGAGGTACATAGTTTTTCCTTTCAACAGGGAAATTAAGTAAGCAAAATAAAAAAATTCATGTCTTTTTATGAAACAAAAATATAATAGGTCGCTTGGATCGATTCATGGTATCCCTTAGACGTTCTGGAAGAGTTTTTTTTGCGATTTTCTTTCGCTCAATATGGCGACAGAGTCTAGAAACACGTTTTATAAAAAAATCCAATACTTCTCATCAAAAATTCCGAGATGAGGGTTGTGTTTTAGAAACATGTCTGGTATGTCGTCAGACATGCCGGAAATATCAGAAAAAACGGAAACATTTTAAAAAATAAGTTTTAGGCAGCCCTTCTCGCTGAAAACAAATTTTCACTTATTTTGAACAGAAAGTAAACGTGTTATTCAAAAATGACCCCCTCCGTTTCACGTATCATAGAGTAAAAACAACTTTTCTCGACGAAGGAGAGAAAAAGAAAAAAAGGATGTGTAATTTTGTAGCCGGTGGTACGATGAACAGAATGAGATAAAATAATCGTCTCTCTCATTTACGTAGAAAAACTAGATAGGTTTACAAAATCGACCTATAAACATCATAATCATCTCAATTCAAAGCGTCATCACCAGCAGAATGTTTTATATAGAGTCTATTTAACAGGTTTTCTATATTCAGTTTTTGATGCTGAATCTTAAACAAATATTTTTGGAAGCTCAAAGAGAAAAAAAACTTGAAAATATTCCACATTTTCGGGAGAGATGCCCATTTTTAATGAAAATAGTATTTTTCAAGTTTTTCGTGTTTTTGGCCGGAAGAAAGTGTCTATTAAAGCTAAGGACCCGAAATTCGTGATCAGCACTTCGAAATCTATCGAATCATGTGAAAAAAACGAAAAAAAAATTTTACTTGAAGTTCGAATTACTTGCACCTTACAAAATGTTGAAATGGGGTACTGTACCTCAAAAATGGGTACATATGGCCACCTTGGTCTCGACATATGATGCCTTCTCTTATGTTCTCTCTCTCTCTTTGTCTGTTTTCTTTCTCCTACTAGCTTGGGCAAAAAGTTCTGCAACACTTGTGAAAGAGTTTATTGCAAAAAGTGTTGCAGAACTTTTTGCCCAACCTAATATATAAGCTTGTGTTGTGTGTGAGATGGATGGTCTTGGATGTAACTCATAATTGAATAAACATCATTGCCCAACTAGCGGTAGAGCTACACTTCTTTTTCGTCACATTTTACATTTTAGATTTCCCGTTAAGACTAATCAACTTTCTAGTTGCATCAGTATTGACGTTCGATAAAAAATGGATGAGACACAACCCTTACTCGTACTTTCTGAAAGCATACCTTCTGGAAATGTTCCGTCTCCAAATTGGAAGACAATCTTGAACGAGTGGGTTTCTTATTTGTAAGTGTATGATAACATATGAGGATCTATTCTTTTCAATAGCTTTTTACAATGGCGTAAATATTTTGGTCGTAAATCAGTCTCTGAAGATTACGAGCGATTGGATGAAGATGGAGTATTTGAAAAACAAAGAAGTTTCGTTAGTTTTTTTTATATAGTGAGTGAAAAAGAAGTAAGAACGAATTTGATATCAGTATGCCTGTATATTTAGTTTCGTTTTGCCAATCGCATAGATTTCTTAATGTTATTCTTCGGTTTGGTAGGCGTTTTCATGCAAATCGGAAGCTATATAACAAATATGGTGCTATTTGGCAGACTGGCAGGTTCATATACTGAATTAACATTCTACGAAAAATGCCACCGCTCACAACAGAATATATCGAAACCGAGAATAAACAATATCAAATGTCCATTGAATATTAATCGTACTGGGTTCAGTCATGAACGATTAGATCGGTGAGAACTTTTTTTCCTCTTTTGCCTAGTTCATATCGTTCTTCTCAATAATCCATGAACCATAGCATTTGTATTGGTTACGATTCCGAAGCAACCACACCACTGGCTTTAGTTTCATATGACGTGGAAGTTGAAACAGTTCGACTAATTAATTGGGTATTAAGTGCGTTAAAAAAATAGAGATAGTATTTTGAACACACATAAAACTATTTATATTTTGACTATATTTAGTAATCAGTTTGATTCAGTTCGTTGCCATGTTTTTGGAATATCTGGTTTTCTCATTGATTGCTAGACGGCAGACTTCCCGCATAACTGCAATGTTGTTTCGGTCAATTATTCAGCGAGTATGTTCAATTTTTTTTTATTTATGCTCAATTATTGTAATACTCGTAAGTGCTTACAGGGGGATGAGAAAAAATAAAAGGGGAGAAAAGATGATAGATTGACAAGTTGATACACACAGTGGCTGAAAAAATAACACTTCTACTATGCTGAAACGAATAAAATGACCTAAACTAAAGGATAGTGAGAGAGAAGAGAAAAAGGAAGAACAATACATTGCGAGATTCCTAATTATCTATTATCATCGTCCTCTACGTATTCTATCCATTCCAAAAGAAGAGATCGGTGGTTCAGTTTTAACTTTTTCACTCTTTTCAGTGTAAATAGATGAGCAACGCCATCATTTCTTTTTTTCTGAAAATTGTCCCAGTAGAATACGTCTTCGAGGAAGGCGGAAGAACCTAGATCTGAACTGTACATATTTTTCAACCTTTTTGTTATGTACCGTTTTACGTAATTTATCAAGGGTTCTTCTCGAGTAAAGTTTAAAATGTCAGCCGATGAGACAAATGGAGCACGATGAATGAGACGTATTGCCACACGATATTTTCTTTTGAATAATTCTTGATGCGTACAGGGAAGGAAGGGAAAGAAGAGAAATATTCAAGCCATATGCGGAAACGTATATGCAAAAAAACATCTTCGTAGAACCTCCGCCGATACGATTTTTCCGCAGCGCAACCATTTTAATTTGGATAGGGACTTTTGAATGTTTTCGATGCATTTGTTCACCGTGGGCCTTAACGATAATTTGCTAGTCCACGTGAACCCAAGATATTTAAATGAGTCAACTATAGCAATTCTTTGTCCTAACATGAATATATTTACTCTAGATTTTTTAACCTGAGAGTAGAAGATCTGGCCGACGGTTTTGTTGACATTCAATGGTTGTTTCCGCCAGCGCGAATACTCAGCGATCTTGTTACAGATTTTAGATCCTTCTTTTTCTAAATAGGAAAGCATCGTGGAAAAGGATTGAGTGATCGGTGCTCTAGTAAGTACACTCAGATCATCTGCAAAGAGATCTCCTGAGTGTGCTCCCAAACAGTTCGTAATATCTGAATGATAGACAACGAATATGTAGAGACTTAAACTACTGCCTTGAGGCAGTCCTACCTGAACATTAAAGACGCTTGAACTTCTTTGGCCATACTGGATGTAAGCTGTACGATTACTTAGCCAACTACGGATAGTTTTCAGTAGGCTAAACGGTATATTTAATTTATGCAGCTTTACTATGAGTCCTGAATGCCAAACAAGATCAAAGGCTTTTCGATAGACACCCTCACCCTCAAGTGTGGGCACATTCGCTGTTAGATTGTTCTGTACTTCTTGAAAAATTAAAAGTACTCTAGTTTGCAGTAAGTAGTTTGATCTAAAACCCGATTGCTCACGTAAAATTAATTTGTTACCTTTTGCCCAATTTCGCAAACGATTGAGAAGTATTTTCTCGAAAATCTTGGAATGAGTGACAAGGAGGGATATTGATCGAATGCCCATACTGCTAGGTATGTCTGCTCTGAGTTTGTTGAGAGCGACTATTTTCGAGATTTTCCAGAAATCTGGATACCTCATCTGGTACAGCCAGGCGTTGAAACAATTTACAAGGCCTTCAACGTAAGTGGGGAGAAGTAACTTAATAATAAAATCGGAGATTCTATCAAGACCAGAAGGTTTTTTCCCCTTCATCTTTTTTATGAAGAGATTTATTTCAGTGATTGATGTAGATTGTATCTCTACAACATTGGAGTTTGAAAGTTCTTGTTTAATTTCTTCAAATTCTTTTAGGATTTGTTTATCATGAGGATCTAACGGATCGATTTCAGGCTTTTTAGCTAGATCACTATAGTACTTATGCAATTCGCTTGTAATATCTTTTTCATTCGAAAGAATTTTATTCTTAGTCGTGAGTTTCGAAAAAAGGAGAGTTTTAGGTCTGAATATTTTCGAAAGATGAGACCAAAAGGAAGATTCTTGTTTTTTATGAGCACCTTGAATGGTGCTTAGAAAGCTGAACCATCTGGAGGTTCTATACCTGATAACTTCTTTCCTAGTGTCTCTAGTTAAGGTTCTAAGAATTAATCTCAATTCATCATTCCCTATTCCGTTGATTTTGCGTACTTCACGTAGTTGATCAATGAAATGAGGGGGTAGTGACGGGCGATATTTTTCTTTCTCTTTCCAAATGGTTAGTCTATCTTGTAAAGCTGCAAGGAAACGAATGTAGCCTTTGATACCAAGTACAGCTGCATCCATTTGGTTTTCCTTGTCCAGTATTCTTCAAGAAGAACTAGAACTACTTCGAATAGCTTCCAATCTGTATGTGCAAAATAACTCGTGGATTGATATCCCACGTTTTGAGAAGTTAGGACGGTTGGCCAATGATCACTTGAACCGAAGAATAATGTTGCATTTTCTACTCTGTTCAAGTTGGTAAAGGTTAGATCAATATGTCTCTTCGATCTTTTCGACGAGTGGGCGTAAGTCGATAAATATGATAGTTCGTTTTTTTTCAATCCAATTTTTTTAAATAGTTCCTCTAGGATCAGTAGTTGGACTACCCCATTCATCTGATGTGGCGTTGAAATCGCCTGTTAGAATAGTTCCCTTTATGATAAATGGGGATAGATCGTTTAGATTACGTTTTTGACCTTGGGGCCAATAAATACCTATTATTCTGATTTGTTCAGTTAAACCTTGTACATCTACAATAACTGTATTTTCAATTGGAGTGTCTATTCTAGTCGCTTTTAAATGTTTTCCAATCATAATCATCACTCCTCCACTATGATTGGTACCTTTCTGATAAAAGGTAGTAAAATGTGGCACTTTGATCCTATTCCATAGTTCACCAACTTCAGTGAAAATACATATTGAACTGTCAGTTTTGGAAATTAATTCCATAGATTCTAGAGCTCGAGTACCCCAGCCTTCAACGTTGTAGTTCAGAACTGGTAAAGGAATGAATTGGTTAGATTGAGGTCGGGTTATGTTCTCCCATTTGGATAGAATATTGTTAAGTGTAGAGTTTGAATACCATTCTTCTAAAATTTGTATGATTAGTTTCCTATCCTTAGGAGGAAAATTCCAATGAGTGAGTCTATCAAGAGCTATGTCAATGGGGGATTTTGTAAGTAGAGGACGATGATATGGATAAGTAGGGAGGAAAGGACGAGCATAAACATTTAATTGAGAAAAAAAGTTACTCATTTTTTTCCATCAGGTTGCTTGAAAGATCTTCCTTCGATTCACTTCCTCCATTAATATTGTTTGTGAAGATGTTGTTGTTCACAGTGGTAGGTTTTGAAGTTACGGAGGATGAATTGGTTGTTGAAATATTTAAGTTTTGTTTTAACAGATGAAGATTTTCAATTGACTTGTTAATTTTGTTTCTTAATTTGTTTTTTTCGTTGGAAGAGCTTTGAATCCATGTAAATGTCAGGTGTATTGCATCGACAAGTACATACATGCTGTTGCTAATACACTTGGTACGTTTATCTTGAATTTCTATTCGGTTATTTAATTCTTCGAAGTTTTTCTCTGTTCTGATAATCGTGTTCGATAATGATTTTATTGCTAGGACTAATACTTCAATTTCTTGCTTCAAGTTAGTCGAGTTTGTTGACTTATCTGTTATTACGTTCGTATGAAGATCATTAACTTGTGCTTGATTTAATTGCGGAAAGTCTGCATTTTGTACTTGAAAAGGTCGAGATAATTCATCAGGTACAGGTCTTTTGATTATGCCTGAATCAAGTGCTTTGTCTACAGCCCGTTTGAGTTCTTCTTTGTAATATTTAACGATTTGACAATTTGAATCGAGAGAGAAGTGGTTTCCACCGCACTGGGCACAGTTCAGTTCATCTCTTGTACATACATGTTGAACACCATTGATATAAGGTTTGATACATTTACGAGAACATATGGGAGATTGACATTTTTCACGCATGTGACCCAATTTCCAGCATGCCGTACAGTAAGTTAATTTATATCCAGAAAGAAAATTTGTACCTGGAAGAAAATGATGACCGATGGCTAGACGACCGAGTTGAAGTGCTGTTTGATATTGTTCAAGATTACGTACACTAAATCTAATATCATATTATGGATGTTGGCGATTATTGTAAAGTAAGGAGGAAAAACCAACAGCATCCGGAATTGCTTTCATAATTTCAATACGTGCTTTTTCTTGGTTAAAATCCATTGGAATGTAGCGGACGACAAGAGCAAAACAGTCAGGAAGTGAACGAGGTTTAACTACTTCAATCTTTTCATCTTCAATTTCATTTGGCCAATTCCAGTTAAACAGGTTCAAAAATGCAGCTTTGTCTCCAACACCAAATTTAAATCTACGTTGACCAGCTTGAATACACATTGAAAGCTCATTAATTCCCAGTTGGTTGATGGTGAAGAGTTTCTTTAACATAATTGCTACTTGTGTACTTGATGGAATTTGTTCAACTGTTTCATTGAAGTTAATGAAGAAACAAGGTAAAATTATTGGAGACAGCACGTTTGAGAACGTTCATGTTGAAGGAGTGTTGTTGTCGTTGTGGTGGAATGAGTGTTGGAAGTTGTTGTTGTCGTTCGAGTGGTTGAGTATGCTGAATCTGTTCACCATTTTTCTGACGTTTTGTCGGATTATGTTGATTAGTACTTCCATTGTCGAAACTGTCGCCAGCTGGACGTCGAGGTGTAGATGAGATGGGGGTATATTCCTGTTTCTGCTGTTGACGCCCTTTTGAATGTTGTTGATGATTCATGAGGGGAGGAGGAGTGGAATAATTTTCGAGCGACGGACGGTTAGGTTGTAGTCGTCGTCGGTTTGGACGTTGTGTTAACCCTGGATGATGTGCTTGTTGTTGATCTTGAATAGAAGTCTGTGACTATTGGATAAGTGATAACCCAATTTGGCGGAGTTCATCTTTTGAATAATAACTGAAGAACTTAGATAAATCTGGTGGGAGAGCTGAGTTGTTGCTCATTATTCACGTTCAAAGGTTGAATAGGGAGGGTAGATATGTGAGGCAGTGGTCTTGAAAAGAAACCACGCTAGTAAATAATAGAGGGTATGTGATATGCGGCTAACCACTAGTGTGTATAGAATGAAAGTGAGTATGTTCAATTTACTCATGTCAACATTAAGAACGAAGAAAAAACTTCTTGTTGAGCAGCTTTTCTGTTCCATTGCATAGTTATAGTGAAGACGCCTGTAGCCGAGAGTATTCGTAGTGTACATTCCTGGTCCTATATAGCGTAACATATAGTTTCGCTTTGTATTTTATAATTCTAAATATTCTGAGATCAAATTTTTAAATACTAAGTGTTTGCTCTTGTACATCATCCACTTAGTAGTAGACACTATTAACATCAGTGAAATGTCCATATCAGTGTCAATGATGACTCACATCGGTATATACTGACATCGATCTTCTACGTGTTTCGTTATGATTCGTGTCAAAGAGAAATATTATTCATTGGCGAAAGGTGATGGATGTATATACGTACATCATATTATACTCATTATGTTGATATATACGTAATGCTATTCTCATACTCTATCCTAATTACTTATATTTGTTCCTCTGTCTCAGCCCACGAACTTATCATTATGTTTTATTCTCTTCCGATCTCTTTTATGTCTTCATTTCTTACACGCATGTAAGTCAAATGCGAAAGCAAGTAATTCGACAGATTTTTGACGACTGTGCAGCTCAACTAGATCCAAGAAGAGGCCGATCATCTGTCGACAAAACATCGTGACTGACAGCTCGTCGTCTTCCTTCCCTAGCTGGTGGAGAATCACAGAGACGTATTGTGTGTAGCACAACTATGAAACGACTAAAATAGAGTTCCCGTATCAAGTATGAATGCTCAGAGTACAATGTATGGTTGTGTATTATGTATTGTTTTCAACAATATAAACATTGAAAGTATATGAATAAACGTGAGTAAAGAAAAGAATGCGTTAGTTCTTAATTCAATTTTTTATAGATTTTTAACGAAAAACGTTTCGTCTTCAAAGGGTTGAGTAGCATTAAGATGACAGCCTTTATAAACACAAATTTCGAATATATTTCAATAACTGATCTGAAGAAATGATGCCTTGAAAACGGTTTTCGTTTTGCTGTTTTTTTATAATAATCATTTGAAGAACTCTTACATTTCAACGAGAAAACGTTCAGATTAGACTAAGAAAACGTGTGTATGACGAAAAAAACCTGTACTCTACACGATGACATAAATATCACACAAGTTTCAAAATATAATTGCTCACACCTCTTAGTCACCAATAGTAGTTTTCATGCAATAGCTTCTATATGCCTAAGAACATTGTAATGGGGTCCATGATTATTTTGATTACAAGCGTATTGTATCGATCGTTTAATGAAAAGAAAATGAGAATTGATTATTCACTTTATTACTAATAGCAAAGTAGAAGCGATGTGACTTTTTCGTTGAAAAAAACAACGAAAAAAGTGTCGTGAAGACTTGAAAGAATCTAATTGTATATATTCGTTTTTAGAATCTTTCTTATTTCGATACCCATAAAATGAACGAACTTAGTAATAAACTATTCAAGTAATGATATCTATATTCTGTTCAATCAGTTCAATTCCAAGCTTTTTTTTTGCAGTAATATGGAAACAATCAATCGAAGTGTTGGTTACGATTTAGCAATGGGACTTGATATTTTTCTGTGCGCCTGTGCTAGTATTATTTTGATGTTCGTAATAAATTGGAGATTGACGCTGTTTATGATTTGGATTTTGCCCTTGATCGTTGGCAGCTGTGTTTTCTTTTTAAAGGTATATCATTTTTTGTTCGAATTAATTTTGTGTAGATTTCAATAGCTATCGCGTCGCGAGACAACAAATGAAAACCGTAGTTATTCAGAGGCCGGGAAAATTGATCAGGAAGTTTTCAGCTCGGTTCGCACTGTTCTTTCACTCAATGGTATTGAATTCGAAAAAAAACGGTAATTAATTGTCATGATAAGGGTATTTTGTTGAAAACTATGTAGCATTGAGGTTTAATTTGTTGATAGGTATGAAAAGGTACTCAATAATATGCAATGGAACAACGTGCGTAAAGGTGCTATATATGGTACTTTTCGTGGATGGAGTTTTCTGATAATCACTGTAGTTTATTCTACTGGTATCTTCCTTGGTTTACTCTTAATGCATTATTTGGGATATCACAAGGGAAACATCAGTGATACTCTAGTAGTATGTTACTCCATTTGCTAGATAGCAAGAACACTTGGATAAAACTTTTGTTTTCTACTAGGTGATAATCGTTTTCGCACAATGTGTTACTTTTCCAAACTCAATCGCTTCCATTCTAGAATCATTCTCGGAAGCTGGAGTTGCAGCAAAAGAAGTGTTCCAAATTATTGACGAGGTATTATTGAATATATAATGAGTTGTAAAGTTCATATTATTATTCTATTGTTTGCATACATTAGGTTTTAGAACCAGGTATGATAGAAGAACAAGTATGGGATGACGACACCTCGAACAGCAACTTCATCAGTATCGAACGAGAAATTGCATTCGATAATGTGAACTTTGCTTATCCTGCCCGAAAAGATACGCCAATTCTTCGTAACCTCTCTTTAGTCATTCGTGCTGGTATAACAACCGCCTTGGTGGGCGCCAGTGGTTCTGGTAAGTCTTCAATATAAACGTATTGGAAAAGGAATTCATCGAGGGTTTTGAGATCTCATAGAGTATCTTTATATATTTTTTGATGTCGTATGACGGCACAAAATTATAAAACCACAGCAAAGTCTCATGAAGTCAATGGGTTCTTGTGATAATCTTTAGGAATTCCTATATGTGATAAGATTTCGTAAAAACTATCGTAAATGTGTCGCACTAGATCCTTTCTCTCTTTTGCATCAACGTTGGCGGTAAATGTTCAGTGATCAATAATCCAATCAACTTAAATATTTTTTTTCGACCATCCATGCGTTTCTTGATTGTTTACGATTGACTGGAAGTATCTCATTACTATTTTTCACCCAAAACTCTCTAGTTGGGAATTTTGTTGGTAAGAGGAATAATGCTATTAAATTTCTGCCTAACATTTAGATTAGTGTTGTAATCATTAACAATTTTTTTTCGCTGCGAGATAATCTATATATAACTCAGAGAAATACTCTACTTTTGGATAATTTTACAGTGAAATAAACCATTGCCCTCGTTTTTGTCAAAAATCAGTTGTATTACTAACACTTGGAACCTATTGGTTACAGTTCTAACGTAAAAAACAAAATTACTACAGAATGAGCAGATTTCTTGTTACCATTTGTTTTTTTATACAGACGGTGCTCGAATTAGTGAGAAAATACACTTAATACCATTAAATACCTGAAAAAAAAGAAAGGAAAATAACTGAGGTCAAAAACAACATGTTCATATTAGAGAGGTTTTTTATCATAAAAGGGACTGGAGAAAAGTGTTCAAGTTCAGAATAAAGAGGTGTTCACTAATAGGGATTTCACTGTATGTATGCTCCTTTGACCTGATGCAAATAACCCCATTAACATCCCAAACAGCAAATTTTTTTATTTTTTACTAGTAGTGTTTTTTTGACCTGGCACAAACAAACGCATTTATTTTTTTTCGCATGATCCTCCTTTCAGTCGAGGGACTATATGTAAAAATTTCGTCAATAAAGATAAAGAATCCAATGAAAATGCGTTGTTTTCCGGGTTCCCTACCACAATAACACGGCGTTCTTAAATACTTTTTGTTAAACTAGTAGGTCTGTGGAGCTTTGCTAGTTGATCTTTTTGGTAAAAATATTTTCGCTGGCACAATATTTTTTCGACACTGGTCAAGAAACCATCCAAGTCCTAAAATTTGAAAAAACAATTTTTGCTATTTTGCACTTAAATAGGAAACCAAACGGAGTGTTTGTAGAACGAGTATGCTCTATAGAACCCATTGAGTCTCGTCTCTCCAAAATATAGCCTTTTTGAATAGTGTTTCTCACCGAAAATCATGGATGGCGCAATGAAGGAGGAGGAGGTCAACATTTTTCAACAGACTGTATTGTACAGCTCATCGTAGCGATTATTTTCCTGGGAATATATCTTCGGTTTTCTCAACTAATGTCGTCAGATTGTAATTCTCCACCTCAAAATACTTTCGATCAAGTTTTATGAGAAGCATTTATTAGTATTATTTAATAATAGTTAATAACCATTTAATGGCTAAATAATAAGTTGAAAATAACTTTAGATCTAAATTTTCCTTTCCTACTCTTTTCATCTTGAACGAAAAGATCAATGAATAAGATGCTTCGTTTTTGCTTTCGGAGTGGATCGAGACAGTCGAGTCTGCGTTTATATTCGAAGTTGAATCAGACAACTCATGTGAAAAACCCATATATGTTGAGAACTCTCTATGTCATATGAGTTTGTTTTTCCAAGAACAAAAATAACTTTTTTCTACAGATTGAAGTCGTCAACAGATACAAAACGATGGTATAATACATGTGAAAATAGTGTGTGTTTAGAATATCTCCAGTTTTGACCGTATCCACTCTCATCTTCGAAATCTCTCGCAGTATTTCATCATTAATACTCCTCCCCTAAACATACTCACCATCACCCTTCTTAGACTCCATGTGGCATCTTTTCTTGCAGCAGAAATATATTCAGTATTATATTTAGTATAAATATTTAGGGAAGAGTACGTGTATGTCACTCCTACTACGATTTTACGAACTTGGGTCAGGCCGCATCACTGTGGATGGTCGATCAATCAATGAATTTAATCTTAAACAACTACGAGAAAATATTGGAGTTGTCAGTCAAGAACCTGTAAGTTAGTTTTATCATCTATTTGTCTCATTGGAAATATTGAAATAGATCCTTTTTGCAACGACCATCTATGAAAATATTCGCTATGGAAAACAAAGCGCCACCACAGCCGAAATTGAAGAAGCTGCAATTCAGGCGAATGCTCATGATTTCATCATGCAACTCCCTGATGTATGTATTGAACATACGTAGATAAGTGAAGTTTTCATGCAACTCTATTTTGAGCTGTAGAATTTATTCCAGTTATATTTTAGGCAAACAGTATTTTTCCACAATCACTTGAATAAAGATATTACTTTCTAAAAATACTGGAAATAAACCAATGGTGGTCCGAGGCATCTAACATTTGGGGGGTGTAAAATTTTTTTTAGGAGGATGCAAAAAATCTTTATAACAGAACGCAAAAAAAATTTATTTTCCGCTGGGAAAAATGGAAATTTTCGATGATTGAAGGGATGTTAAACCCCCGACATCCCCCACTCGGGCCACCACTGAAATCAACAATAAAGTGTTGTGAATGTGGATAAGAAAAGATAGGAAACATCTCGAAAACAAAAATTCTTTCGAAGAAATTGTCCTTTTACGTGATAAATATATATGTTCGATTAGATTAGCATACCAAAAATTCTAATATCCCTGATATCTGTATCTGATGAGAAATTTCTGCTACATATCACATATACAAAAGTGACAGAACTCTGTATGTAAAGTGCTTTCCAGAGATCGGACTAGTACCAGTACAAAATACTGATACTTAACAACAGGACTTTGTACTTTACTTATGTACTTTTTACTGAAGTACATAGGACTTTTTTTACTGGTACTGAGTACACTTTTACTTAAGTCCAGTAAAATCAGTAAATTTTCACTGCTTCATAATATAAGACGGAATATGTATCTATTAGACATGGACCAAATCCAAATCCAAACCGTTTGGATTCTGTCCATGTCTAGTATATATTGAGCATATTATTTATCACCAAAGTGGGCACGAATGGATGAATAATTATTCACAGATTTGATATGGCTGAAAGCAAAGCAGGTTTTGCTATGAAGTGATCTATTACTCAATTTTAGTAAATCTGCTTATTTTAGCCCCTCAACACCCCAACACCCTCACCCTCAGCATTGTGAAAAATATTTTTTAAAATTGTGATACTATCGAGGAAAGCTTATATTTCAAAACCGAAAGACTGAACTGTAGACCCGAAAATAAAGTTGGGCTGCGAGTAAGGTACACCAGGAAGTAGATTTGGATCACAGGGGGATACCAGGAAATAGGATTGAACTTTCTAACCGGAAATGGCAATGCCATGGGTAGTGGCAGAAAAAAGATCCTCCTGGAGTCAAAGTTAATTCCTTCGCTTTTGAAGAAAAGCTTTTAGGACAGTTTTGCATAAAATATTTAGGGGGAATTTTATGCGTAAGTGAGCTTCAAATTTGGAATTTACGAGTGGAGCTCATTTTGTTTAACCATAATTAATATAAGTAAATTACGAAAGGAGCGAAAAAGAAATAAATCACTTCATATTTATGTGATCAAGATCCAACCACTATTATTTAACGGTCGAATTAACTTCCAAATGAATATTCGGCCTAATTGTTTCTTAAGTACATTTTGTACTAAAAATACTGATATTTCAGTAAATCTGTACTAAGTACCAGTACAAAAGTCCACACCTACAGTAAAAGTAAAAGTACTTAACTTAAAATATTTACTTAAGTACAAGGGATTTGTAAGTAAAAGCACCAAAAAGTTCTAAGTAATATACTCAGTATCCAGTTTCTGGTGCTTTCTCACGAACATTTCCTAAAACTTACATCTTTGTCATATTTTCGTTTCCGCTATGTAAATTACTCGTATAATATGATAGCATAATCATGTAGTCTCAGAAATTGTTTCTTGAAAACCGAGTTATCATTAATAGCAGATTTCTATTTTCTTTCTCTTTGCTTATGTTAAAAAGTGACGTGACAGAGATGAGACATCTGTCGTCGATGTTTATTCACAACTCTAAATTCTTCACACACATATTTCTCACAGTATATATTTTTTTTTGAATTTACATATAACCACATATAAACCCTTGTAGATGGAAGTGGATCATACAGGTAGGATGCTACTGTAGAGCGACATTTTTCGAACAATCTATATGAGTCTGATTTTTTTTCGAGACATCTTTTAGCAACTAATCATCGAATATTAATTATAAGAAAAACAATTTTGTTAATCATTCTCTTTTAATCGTTTCTCATTGAGTATTGATTTTATGTTTCGTAGAAATATCAAACATTTGTCGGTGATCAAGGTGTTCAGTTGAGTGGTGGACAAAAGCAACGGATAGCACTGGCTCGTGCTCTTATAAAGCAACCTAGTCTACTTTTGTTAGATGAAGCAACAAGTGCGCTTGACAGTGTAAATGAAAAAATCGTTCAAGAAGCACTTGATCGAGCATGCAAAGGTACAAATAAACTTCCTTTCCTCCCATATCATGTCTTATTGTTCATAGATCGTACAACCGTTATCATTGCTCATCGTTTGACAACTATTCAAAATGCTGATCACATTTATGTATTAGAGAAAGGAAGAGTGATCGAGCAGGGCACCCATAAAACATTGATGGCCAATGAAGAAAGCAAATATAAGGAAATGTTTCGAACGCAATTGATAGAAGAACATAAAGGTGATGCGGACAAGAGAACGATCGAACAAGTTGTCAATGGAGTAGATACCGAAATCAGTAAGTCATCATGCTACAAGGTTAAACCTCAAACATATTTTTCCAGATGATTCTATGCAGCCCATTGAAAGCATCGGAGATGTTTCAGCTGAAAAAGTATGTATCGAAATTCAGCTGCTTGAGTCTTCTATTTTTATTCTTTTTGTCTCAATTCAGAAACGAACGTCTATTTCAAATGGAAAAGATATCTTTGTCAGGCTATTATATATGAACCGACCTGAGTGGATCTTCATTTTATTTGGTTGTATAGCATGTATTATTGCTGCAGCAACGCAGCCTGCTTTGGCACTGCTACTTGTAAAACTACTCGTTGTAAGTTGTTCTTTTTCAGTATGAAAAATCCTAGTAACAGTGCCTTTTATGCATCCAACATAGACATTTCAGAAATGCGTATTTGTTTCACAATTATCTCAAGTGTTCATTTTTGGTTTTGGGATGATACTTCTAGGCGTTGTCGCAGTATTGATTCGTTTCTTCCAAGTAATCATATAATTGTTAGAAAGAACACGATTAGTTACGCTGTTTTTTGAGTAGTTCACAACCTTCGCCGTAGCCGGTTCAAGGTTGAATCAACGTATCCGAGCTCAAGCTTTTGCATGTCTACTTCGTCAGGATCTCGCTTATTTCGACCTGATTGAGAATAATACTGGTGCTATTTGCAATCGTCTCTCATCAGGTACATTATCCGTTCAACAAATAATAGGATCTCGATTGGGCATATTGTGTGAAACTGTGGCAATGATAGTTCTACTCCTTGTATTTGGTACACTGTTTAGTTTCCAAATAGGAATAGCCATCTTCATATTCTTATTGACAATTTTACTTTTTGCTTACATTGCTGTAAAATTACAAAAACGGATGACTGTGCAATGCCGCTCTTTCACAGAACGGGCAAGTTCGGTAAGAACAAATTGCTAATTAATATTATGATTGTACCCACAGAAATTAACAATCATTGTGAAAGCTTAATCTATTGTTTACATAGTAAAACAAATATCATTTTCACTAGCGTTTACATTTTTTTGCAGCTTGCTGTTCAAGTTATCCACAATATGCATACCGTAAAACAGTTAACAATTGAGAAAGGCATTTTAAAACAATACTCTAATTTATTTCAACAATCCCTCACGTAAGCAGTTTCATATGTATTTCAAAAAATCATTAACAACTAGATTTTTTTAGAATCTACCGAAAATATTCGATAATCATAGCGTTCTGTAACGCTGCTCTCTGGAGCTTGACATCATTGTGTATAGCGTTTATCTACTGGCGTGTTCTTCGTCTTGTTCAACGTGGGAAATTCACTCCGGAAAGCATGATAGCGTAAATATAAAACTATTCTATAGATCACAAAAAATATTACGTTGATTATACAGTCTGCAGGATATTGTCAGACACAGTATAATGTGAAAATTTCCACCGTATGATGACGCAATAGGTATATTCGGGTATGGTGGAAAACATCAAATAGATAAATGTCGTAAAAATATAGATATTAACTCTTATACATCTATGCTTTTTTTCCATCGTATACGTATACGGTAGAACGCGATAACATGACCCATCTCAGTCGTACGAGAGTTAACAAATGCGGAAACATTCGATTCAAATTCAATTATTTTGGGTATTGCAAAAAGTGAGACAATGGAGTTAGAGCACTGAGGATGAAGATAGGATCTAAAGGCTAGTAAGGAGATGCGGTTCAAATTTTCATCCCTAATTACCCGTAAACTTCAGCTACTCTTTTACTTCATGTTTTACAAAGGAACCTTAGTTTTATAGCTAGTAAATATGTGCTATGTGAAAAACAACCTCAATATATATGGGTTTTTCGTTATTTTTGGATATTATCATAACGAGAAAACCACAAACATAGCATGTTTATCTCTTCAATTTACCTTCACTTTGAAGCTCTGAATTTAGTTAAATGATGCTTAAAAAATGATGCAGACTGCATGCTAAATAATCACATATCACCAAGGTATAGCGCCAAAATATGAGGCTTCTTCATAGTATTGGGAAAGTATGATATGGAGAAACTTTTAAATCCAACACATCGGCCTCTTGAATTTAGTATCATTTTGTAGGCCAAGAAATGCTCTATTGAATAGTATATATTAGTTGAAGTTTCCTTGTAACTGTGAAAAAATTCTAGCTCACGAGCTTTCTCATCGAACAATAGTTGTATAGGATTCTGTGTATGAAATCAGGGTATCTCTTCCTGAAACCGACTAAAATGTGCCGGATTCTTCTCATCTTTGAACTCGATCGAAATATTCATGAGATAATCCTGTAGAAAAAATTTAAGGACGATCGAATAAGCCGTTCCAGAATTATCGTGTAAACGGACAGACAGACACACTGACTGATTCTAGGGTGTAATCGCTGTTTCAGTACGCAAAAACACCGAAAAGGAAAGATCGGAAGTTCCGTATCAAGGAGCATATTTTACAGTTTTTCTGCTCATCATCCTCGCTTCTAACTTATATTCTTCTTTCAACATTCTCCTTTTTTCACTTTGACTTTTCTACATAACTGTTTTTGGACATTTTCTTATACTACCGTTTGTTGTTTACCTATGAGCCTCTGCTACAGGCTAATTTGTTGAAAATTTTGGATATAATAATCAGATACTATTTCCATGGACCATCGCAATCGACTGTATATCTTTATGGCCCAGTCGATTTATTACAATCTTGAACATTGTTATCTAGCTTACAGTAGGTTAAAATGGATTAGAACATGTCTTACTGATACCCAGAAAAAATTCTGTATAGTATTTACAAATGACTTTTCTAAAGAATTTTAATCTTTGAGAAGTTATGAAAACACAGCATTGTAGCGAATTTGAGATAGAAGAGTAGCGGCTTGTTTATGACTTGGTATGACCAAATGAAGGTGTAGTGCTACCGCGATCATTGATATCCGGTGTTTATTGAGCTATTTCATTAACACAAATTGAGCTTATCCGACACAAAGCACTCGGTTCATAGATTTGCACGTAAGAGAGAGAAAGAGAGAGTGATAACAACAAAAGAAATAGGACATAAATTCACTTATTATGTGAATAGATTCCATCTAAGATTGTTGTGTCTGACGGCACAATCATACTACGTCAAGTTAACATATCATGTAAGGATGCATTGCGTAACCCTAACAAAGACATATTCCTTGTTTCTGTAAGCAAGCATAGAGAAAAATGAAAAAAACGAAATATGGATTTGTTAACTAGAAAGGACGTCTATTGTTGGCACAAACGTTGCAATTTTCTACCATAGACTGTAGCTCTTTATGATTCAATTATCTATGTATAATGAGTAACCTGTCCTGTATCTATAATACAAGGTATGAAAAATTAATTTAAAACGTGAGAGAGTCGTTTGTCTTTAGTATGCCAAGGATATCTGCTATTTTGTTTGTAATTAAAGAAGGTTGGGTTCTTTGTGAAAGTCCACTATAGCAAACGACTCGATACTTTTTTGTATACTTTGCCACATCAATATAAATTATGAATATTCCAACTCTATCGATGGAAAAGTATAATAGACTACACAGTGACAATATGATGGAGATGTGCAAATTTCTCTTTGTTTAATAATATTTTGAATAATCAATGTACTATTTTAGGGTCTTTGCTTTCGCTGTCTTTTTCATGCACGCTGTTCGCATTGCTGTAAAAGTGTAGGGATACATTGATACTTCTCGTTTATTCCTAAATAATACCTTCAATATAGATTTGATTCTTTCGGAGCATCAATGTCCAGTGCTCAAGTTTTCTTTGATTTATTCGATCGCCAAACCGCGATTAATAATAGTTCGACAGAAGGGCGAAAATTAGTGAGTAATTATTTTGATACATTATTTTCCTTGATTAGAAAATTATGATCTATTCAAAATGAAACATACATATAGATAAACTTTCGTGGTGAGATCGAATTCGATCAAGTAAACTTTATCTATCCATCTCGGCCAGAAACACTTATTCTAAGCAATTTCCAACTTTTGATTAAACCCGGTAAGAAAGATTCATGTTTTAAGCGCATCTATTTGCTATATTTTGTTCTTTCTTCAGGTCAGCATGTAGTATTTGTTGGTAAGATTAATTCTTATATTTTTATTTATTCATTCATTCATTCATTCACTCATTCCATGTAATATTTGTTTAGGCGAATCTGGTTGCGGAAAATCCACGATCATTCAGATTTTACAACGGTTCTATGATGTGACTGCTGGTCGAGTGGTGAGTCATAGTTTTACTACAGATTTTTACTATATTTCTCGACTATTTGAACGCTTTCCAGCGTCTTGATGGCATTGATATTCAAGAGCTCAATGTTCAATGGCTACGCTCGTGCTTTGGTGTTGTTAGTCAGGAACCGGTTTTGTTTGATTTGACGATTGCTGAAAATATAGCTTATGCGTTAGAAAACGTTTCAACAGAGGAAATCATCGAAGCAGCTACTAAAGCCAACATTCATCAGTTTATTCAACAACTTCCACAGGCAAGTAATCAGAATATTGCTCATATACCTCCAATAAAACCATCATGGTGAAAAACAAGTTCACAAATATTTGTAAGAGCTGATGTTGATCAATAATCAGCCTTTTCCTATGTTGCAAAAAATCTACCTAATTTCTATTAGTTATAATCTAAGATCAAGATTCGTATGAAATATACTGGATGACTCAAAAGTAAAGAAACAAGAAGACAACTGAGTATTTCCATGAATAATTGACTAAAGGAGCTGATTTTCTTATCAAGAATAGGGACAAATAAGTGCTTTTTATTCATGAAGATACGTTTATATGTATCGAAGAAAAGCGCTGCTATAGAAAGAAAAGAAAGTTCCCTCGACTGTAAGGAGGGTCATACGAAAAAAATTAAATGCGCTTGTTTCTTTATTTGTTTGTTTGTGCCAGGGTCAAAAAAAACATTTGTAATATTTTTTTTGACCGATGGTAATCGACCATGGAGAATCCGAATCCGGTGTCAATGATAAGAAATCTTATAGATGATTTTCTGCATTTGAAGATGAGCTCGTGTTTCAGATTATCCATCTTTATGTAGTGTTGAGCTATTGTCTCTTCTATTGGCTATGTATGTTGAGGTGAGCACAGATTTCTTAAGTTATATTTGATGTAGTTCTGCTTGGTGATAAACTGAGGATACTGCAGGGCCGAGTCGGGAGCAACGGCCCGGAGGGACGCTGACGACCGACAAAGCACGAGTTAAGATGGGGGCAGTAAAGCTTCTTGTAGGATTATGGTGTTGTAACGAAAAAACGAAGCTGATTTAATTCGTTTGCTGAATTCTTGACTATTGAGTTGACAATGAGTTTGGTTTGATTGTTTACTCCAAGTATACAATCAATATTTTATTGCTAAGATAAAAGTTATACGAATAGAAAGGTTAACATGCGTAGAAAGAATGTAATAGTGTGTGAGTCAATCACTGAACTAATCTAACTTCAATTGAACTGAAAGTTCGATTGACTGGTTGACTGATTGACTGATCTATGTTCGATCGATTCTAGGTATTTATACCTAGAGAGAGAAGAGAGAGAAAAGAGTGACAACAGAGAGAACATCTTGCACATATAAATCTAACAAAGAATTCATGAGAAAGGTAATGGAAATGAGATCATATAACGATAAGTCAATCTGTTGCTTCAGATTTAAACAATGTAACACGATTTGCATTACAAATCTCGATGAACGATGTCAACTGTTCGACTGAGCCACATCATGTGTGAATGTCTTTATTTGTTCTTTTCCGCTTCATTAATTTTGCTCGTTCTGTTGTCGCCAAGTGTGAATGAACTTCTCTCTATCATTGAGTGTTTCTTTTCTTTCTTCCTTAATTCATTCTGCTTCATTGATCATCTTCTTAATTCTTCGATTTGTTTGTTCTTGGCACAATATTGCTGTAAAAGTCATATTAGACGGCCATGGCCTGCTAAAATGTTTTCGTTCTATGGAGTATTTGCGATAATAGACGGCAGATAAATGTAAACATTAACTTAGACCAGAGCAACAAAAGACAATTTAAAAGAAGAGAAGAAAAGTGAAACTGAGAAAAAATGTCAGTCATATTCAACAATTACGGTATATATTGCAAATGAATCTTAGAAGTTAAATTACACCTATGATTAACTTCAAGAACTAATTCATTCCGATTTTGCGCGGCTTTTCTATAGAAATAAAGCATGCGCCTAATTAAACAAAAATGAATAAGTCTTCAATTTAAAAGTCGTATTAGAAGGCCATCCTCAATAGAAGGTCGCCCAAAAACAAATGATGTCAACACCCAGAATAGAAGGGCAGTGCTCTTTTATTCTTGGGAGGGGTTTAGTGAATCTTTTCAACAGTATTGAAGTTAAAATGAGTTTTCGAAGAGTTAAAAGTTGAGAAAATCGATGAAAACATTACAAAAACGGTTATAACCGATGTTATAATTGTCAACTGTGGTTAAAACTTTGGTTATAATCATAAATTGTAGTTAAAATTAACAAATACTTTGGAATGGTAATTTTGTGAATTTCTTAATTGGAACACATTGAAGTGATAAAAGTGCTGGCGTGGTCTATGGAAACTTTTGAAAAGACAGAACTTGCGAATTTACTTATTTTCTCTTAGTTGTATGACACATCATCATTTAGGCTTCTTCTATGTTTTTTCTCCCGTTTTTATGAGAAGTAACGATTAGCTAACGCGCCAGTCAACTTTTCAAAATGTCTTCGATTGAATTTATTCCCTCTACTGAAAGGAGGGTATTACGGCGAAAAGCAGCAATTTGTGTGTCCGTCTGTCCGTGTGTCCGTCTGTCCGTTCGTCCGAGCAAAGGTTAAAAGAACATCAGAACAATAACCAACACATGAAATTCCGATTTTCCATAAAGTTTGATCAAAGGCAATCGGATATGGGGAATTCGAATCTGATGTCAGATTTTCAAAATTTTGATGTTGGTATTCTCCAGCTGGAGTGGTACCAACACATGAAATTCCGATTTTCCATAAAGTTTGATCAAAGGTAATCGAGTATGGGGAATTCGAATCCGATGTCAGATTTTCAAAATTTTGATGTTGGTATTCTCCAGCTGGAGCGGTACCAACACATAAAATTCCAATTTTCCATAAAGTTTGATCAAAGGTAACCGGGTATGGGGAATTCGAATCTGATGTCAGATTCTCAAAATTTTGATGTTGGTATTCTCCAGCTGGAGTGGTACCAACGCATGAAATTCCGATTTTCCATAAAGTTTGATCAAAGGTAATCGGGTATGGGGAATTCGAATCTGATGTCAGATTCTCAAAATTTTGATGTTGGTATTCTCCAGCTGGAGTGGTACCAACACATGAAATTCCGATTTTCCATAAAGTTTGATCAAAGGTAATCGGGTGTGGAGAATCCGAATCTGATGTTAGTTTTCGACGAAAATCATGTATTACTGCCGCTTTTAAAATTTACTACCTAGTATTTTCTCTCGGTTTTTTTGAAAATTCATGAAAGCCTTGTTCGGTATTTACAGCGGACATCATGAGCGGCTAGTAGTGAGTAGCGGAGCAAAGCGACGCTGACGAGCTGCTAGACGTTTGTTGAGAACATTTGTGAGTAATGAAGAAAATCAGAAGTGTAGCTGCACTTGTTAGTTTTCGATAAGAATCATGTTTTACTATCGCTACTAAAATTTACTACCTAGTATTTTCTCTCGAATTTTTAATGCGGTGCGAATGCACAAAGCATTTATGTTGCGCGTTTCGTGTTTTCCTCTTTTTTTTCTTTTTCTTTTTCTTTGTCGACGTACGCACTTTACTTTGTTACCTAATGATCTCAAGAACTGCAAGTCGTACAATTTTCGTTCAAAAGAGAAAATTAAAATGCTGATGTCGAACTAGTTATATTTTTTTTCAAATTCTCACTACGATCTTTCGTTATTTTGAGGGAACTTAAATATCTTTTCTATAATTTTTACTAATATTCAAGATAGTTAAAATATCAGCTGTAACGAAAGTTAGGCGCTCAAAATACTCGAATATTTAAAACTATAATCTATGGAGTAATCGAAACAAATTGATTGACTATTGAGAAGTAGAGAATTTTTTTTTGTACGCAAGATTTCAACGCAAACAAAACTTTGATTGCATTCGCACCGCATTTTGCACCTGAGCTCGTCTCGTGTGCCATCTAGTTTTTTAAGTCATGAGAATCTTGTTTGGTATTTATAGCGGATATCTTGAGCGGTTAGTAGCGAGTAGCGGAGCAGAGCGACGCTGACGAGCTGCTAGACGTTTGTTGAGAACATTAGTCAGTAATGCAAGAAAATCACAAGTGTAGCTGCGGTTGTTGTCGAAGTGAATCTATTTACTGGAACGCATGTCGCTGGGAAAGCTAAGATGATAAATATATCGGTTATATTTGTAGGAGGAGAAAATTTCTGATTTTTTTGAAGAAAATGCTACACAGAATTGGTTCAGTCGCTTTTTTTTATAAGATTGTAAGCACATTTGTGTGTCTTACAATTTAAGATAGAAAAAGTTCAGTGATAGAAAAGTTCTGGGTAGTAGATCATCCGATAGCCATCAGGAGAGAAGTGTGATGAGTTGATGTTTCTGTTGGAAACTTTGCTTCTTATCAATATTAGATTGTTAATAAAGTATAGAGATTATACCATTTGGGTTAATGTGTAAGTTAATATTTATTCGACAAAAAATACAGTGGGATAATAGTTGAGGACGTATGATCAACTGAGGTGTGGATAGAAGATCAAGATTTCAGATTTTCATTATGCGCATTTTAAACTTTCTTTTAGCGGAAAGAAGCGTATAGCTTATGTAGACGACCATTGCGTGTACTATTTTCCTTTCAGTAGAGGGTTAGCAACGTTAACGTTGCGTTACTTGTTCAATATAAAAATAGAAGAAAAAAAAGCATAGAAGAAGCCTACTGAATAATGCTTCATGTGATCGAAAAGAGAAAATTTATAGATTCACAGGTTCCACATTTTTGCAATTCTCTGGAAAAAATTATTGCTTATTTTGATTTTATGTGTTCCATATAAAATATTTGGAAGCTTAGTATACGAAATCATATCTTAATATCAACTACAGTTGAAAGCTATAACCTCGGTTAAAAGTTATAACTCGAGTTATAACTACACTAATTTTAGCTCCCACACTGGCTTAGCCACAGATTAAAGGAATATATTATCTGTCTTGACTTTATGTGACGTTGGAGAAGTATCGATTCTTGAACAATAACTGTTTCTTTCAATCACAACATTCTTCTTCGATGTATCAAAAAGAAATTCTTTTTTTCTAGAAGACACAAGTGTCACTCAGTAAAGGGTACATACAAGCATATCTTTATGTATAAACAGCATGCATTTATCCCTATCATCGATAAGAAAATTAGCTCCTTTGGTCGATTGTTAGTGGAAACACTCATTACTCTTCTTGTTTACTTATTTTTGGGCCACTCCTTATATTTCTGAGCGCAATTGCGAAGGACTGTGTTTCGTCAACAACGTTTAAATTCTAAGAAATCTGAAATGGAATATAAACTGGAAACAATAAATATTTACTGTTTCTAATCTAGTAGAATCAATCTGTCTAAGAAGTACAAAGATTACAAACTAAAGAAATAAGTAGTATACAGAGTATCCTAGAGATACAAGGCCTTACAAAATCCGCAAAATGCAAAGAATTCTACTTTTTGAATACAGTCAGGTAACTTTAAGCATCTAACGGATGAAGAAACTGGTGAGTGAATTCTTTAAGGTGCATCTCAGTTTTGAATAACAGGCAATCGTATACTTGTAGCGAATAGATCTGAGTACCGATGTAAGCATCAATATCATAGTACGAAGCTTGTCGGATGTTACAGTGAAAATCCGCAAATATGGAAAGATCTCATTAAACTTGAATGGTGACATGACGAAAAATGCATGCGACACATAATTGGTGACGTGAAAGTCTTCACACACAGTTACTTTTCTTATATACCACACACACACATACCCCGGAAAAAGTTGAGTTTAGCGCTAGGTTATGCCAAAAGCATTGACCAGATCGTCTCCACAGGACGAGTTGGAGTGTAGTTATTGATTTTCTTCCGTTGATATTATTTGAATGTTTTTCCTCTCTGAAAATTCAGTGGCATTCGATCTATAACGGTTTGAGGCTAACCCGTGCCAACACGATGCACTGCTCGAGTTGTGATGCCGATTAATCAGTTGAGAGAAAAATATTTTTTTCAACTTTGTACAACGTATTTTTAAGAAAGTAAAATACGTTTTGAAGTGTAATTATTCTTAGATATTTTTAATTCTATACACGATTAAATCTTTTATTAGGGTTATGAAACAAGAGCAGGTATGAAAGGTAGTCATCTTTCAGGCGGCGAAAAACAACGTATCGCCATTGCACGAGCTTTGCTCCGCCGACCAAAAATATTACTACTGGATGAACCTACAAGTGCACTGGATCGACATAATGAAGAAGTTAGTTTTCTTTGTTTATATCTGTCTTTTAGACTTTTTTTTCTGTAGATCGTGGAAAAAGTCCTTCAAACAGCTCAACAAGCAGATCCGTCTATTACGTCTCTCGTTATTACTCACCGTCTATCAAACATTCAATCAGACGATATAATTTACGTAATGAATAAAGGAAGATTAATTGAAAATGGTACTCACGAAGAGTTGATAGATCAACATGGAATTTACTATTCAATGCTTTCCGTAAACAGATTTGAGGAATAAATTTGAAGTATTTCATAAATAAAGCCGACTTCACAAGATTGATAAAAAATAAATACTTTTTCTATTAAAATGTATCGAACGTTAAAATAAATCTGTTGTGTTTTTCCAGTGTATGAAGTCAATAACTTTCAATAAAAGTTCTACTTAACTTTGAACAAAGAGAAAAATAGTGAAAAGTTGACATTGACCATTTCTGCATTTTTACAGTTGGATTTTAACATGATTGTTTTCGATACCGTTAATTTTGTTCGTGTATGTGTACATTGAATTTAAGATTTTTTCATAACTTTGCCAGTTTGAGGTGTGGCAGTGAGAGCACAGCTAACTTGATGCATTAAATTATGTCAACCGAACTAATATTTCTGTAGTACTATAACATAAGTAGCATTCTTCCTGCGGATTCGCTACCCCCTTTTTTGCAAAAAATGTCTTATGTTCACTGATGCAAACAAATTGAATGTATATTTTTCGTTTGAATTCAATTCTGAATAACTAATGTTTTATCTTGGTCTACGTGTAAGAAACATTTATGAATATATTTATGAAAATCTACTATGTATTTCATACTATTGTTCTACATCTACATATTTCAGGGTTTTCTTTGACAACACTCTTTTTCTGTAGTTTCGAAAGCATATGATGGGGAATATGATTTTGTGGCAAAATCATTTAAATAAAAATAAAATAAATTTGTCACAAAATCAAAAAATTCAAAATATTTACGTCAGACTTGAGTGGAATAGCGGTATAGTGGTTTAGTGGTATAGCGGTATAGTGGTATAGAGGTATAGCGGTATAGCAGTATAGAGGTTTAGAGTTTTAGAGTTTTAGAGGTATAGTGGTTTAGCGGTATGCCACTAAACCACTAAAACTCTAAACCTCTATACCGCTATACCGCTATACCACTAAACCACTATACCTCTAAAACTCTAAAACTCTAAACCTCTATACTGCTATACCGCTATACCACTATACCACTAAACCTCTATACCGCTATACCGCTATACCACTAAACCACTATACCTCTAAAACTCTAAACCTCTATACCACTAAACCTCTATACCACTATACCACTAAACCTCTATACCGCTATACCTCTATACCGTTATTGTATTATGTAAATACTTCCGCATATTTCTATGATACTAGTATTTGGAGTGTATTTGCTGAAATTATTTTCGCAATTTTGATTTTGCCGCAAAATCAAATTCCCCATGAAGTCTGGATCTGTCACTCTCAACTTGGCTTGCTGCAGTTTTACTTTCCAATGCTAATATACGTACACTCGATGTATTAACAATCGTTTTTGTGCGACATATACTTGTCATATAGCAGAATCTGGATATAAGTATTTCTTCTGGTATTTTGGGTACTTTTTCAAATGACAATTAAAAAGACAGACATTGCTAGGAATATATGAAGTCAAAAAATGATCATGCAGCACGCCTTAAGGTTTTTGAAAATCTGATAACGACTTTTAATTCTTCATATGTGACTAGTCACATTCGGACGATATTTAAACGTTTAAGGCCTATTTCATTGGGTGTTGACCACAAAAAACACAACTATCTCCAAATCGATCGGAAGATATCTCAGTCTGTAGAGCTCAAAAGGTTGTATTTTTTTCACATGATCCTTCTTACAAGCGAGACAATTTATTGACTGTAAAATAAAAAGATAAACACTAGTATTTGATGAGTAGAATAATGAAGGTTTCAAGAAGATAAAAAAGATCGAGTTCGATAGACAATATTAGTTGGATGACGTTCAAATGTTAAGTTTAGTCAGAAATTCTTGTATAGTCTTTATGGCTTGATTACATGCTCTGGAATATACACCTATGAAAAATTAAATAATCGAAATATCACAAACAAAATTATTTAATTTTCTCAACCTGGTAGACCAAAGAAGGAATGAAGAACGCCCTTGACTTCATGTAATTCAGTTTTCACTCCAGCTTGTTCAAGCGCTTTTTGATATACTGAAAAGAAAGGGAGACAAATGCAGAATATAAATGCATAGATGTATTCCAGAAAACATAAAAGTAAACCTGATCACCTAAAAGTTCTTTCATAAAGATATCATCTGCGATGTAGGCAAGAGTGCGGGCGTTATAAAGAAATAGGTTTGAAAATTCTTCTTTGTAAACATATAGTAAAGGAAAAAAGTTTAGCACACTTTTGTTTTGTCAAAATTTCGGTAAAGACATCTACTTTGAATAAATCCAAATAGTGATTCGGATAGCTCATGAAATTCTGCATCGAATGCGATATTTA
>Ga0209914_1001061_pt1 | contig 31050 bp, 20 predicted proteins | sample ThiBiot_500_plan_FD_183949 | JGI IMG/M metagenome (GOLD analysis project Ga0209914, IMG submission 183949) | Wastewater bioreactor microbial communities from Cape Town, South Africa - Thiocy_cont_500_plan (SPAdes) | ecosystem: Engineered > Bioreactor > Thiocyanate-remediating > Anaerobic-Aerobic...
AAATAAATTTTCGTCATTTGAAATTCAATGTTATGCAAATACTCCTACGTTCTTTTTTTTCGGTTCAAAAGTTTATTGAGACATATTTCTATTGGAAGAATATTTACAATTGAAAAATGTGTGAATATATCGTTTTGATTAAAGACAATTAACAATTCCACAAACAGTTGAACCAATGCCAATACCAATGAGAACAATTCCTGCAGTAACAGCACCAAATGAAGGTCCTGCAGAACCAAGAAGAATTACAATTAGACCAACGATTGTTGTTATCACGCCGAACATAACAAAGAAACTATAAAACCAATCGGATCCACCACCACGAACACGAACGACACTTTCAGGAACAGATTCAATATCATTATTAGTTCTTCGATTTTCAACAAGAAATTGACGAATAGATGAATAGAAACGTTGCATGTTCACAAACAAAATATGAAGAGTAAAGTTCAACACGTAACTAAAACTTTCGAGGAAATAGTAATAAGTGAACTGTACGTAACAGGAATAGAAAGAAAAAAGAAAAAGAAAAAAAAACGTTTGAATGTGTACAGTAGAACTTTTTTTTTTTCTTCGTTCTGTTCTGTTGAACTACGTCGAAAGAAGAAAGAAAAGAAGAAAAAAAAAGGTCACTGAATTTTTTTTTTGCACTCTAATAATTATTGTTTGTAGAAATGTGTGTCGTTGAAGGATGTGTTCATAGTTTTATGAGCCGTTTGTAAACCATGATCAATCATTTGTCGAATATGTTGAGGTAAATCGACTTTATTCAAAAGTTCGTTACAACGTTGAAAGAATAATTGATGTCGATTGGAATGCCAAGCACAAATACTATTCAAAAGTAAAAGACCCCATTCATAAATCCAATTTTCAACAAGAAGAATATCATTTGGCAATGGAATATTCAATCCAACTTCACTAATCAAATAACATTCATCGTAATTTCCATTGTTTTTATGATATTCTCCAAGATAATACAACGATTCAGCACGAATCGGACGAAAATCAAATGTTTTCCAATAAAGTTCTTCAATAATTTGTGATTGACGAGGATTGACAAGTTGTTCAAGTCGAGCTATTTGTAATAAACAAAGAAATCGTTCTTCATCGAATTCATCGAAATCAAATCTTCGAGAAAGAATTTCAATTGCTTTTGGATAATTCTTTGTGAGAATATACGATTGACCAAGATAGAATAGATAACGAGCATTGTCCGGATCGTTTACAAGAGCTTCTTCAAGAATTTTAATATCTTTTTCAATTGTTTTCGCATCTTTTGATCTTGATCCATCATGCAAATAAATATAACTGATATTTTCCAATACTTCAGAAGTCAACGAAGAAGACGAAGGAACAGACAAATATTCATGAAGAACTCCTTTCCATTTCAAATCCAGTTGACTTTTAAACAATTGAATTCGTTTATGTTGATGATTTCCATCGAAAACGTTCATAAAATAAAAATCTTTGTCAAGATTTGTAAATTGAAAATGTGTTTGAAAATTGAAAATATCATCAGCATCAATAATGAGAATATAATCTGCTTTGTCTTTAGCCAATTGTAATGCTTCATTTCGATTGAATTCAAAATTAATCCAAGATCTTTGATGTAATTCACCTGGAATATCATGAAGAAATTGACGAATGACATGTTGAGTACCATCTGTTGATCCTGTATCAACAATTATCCAATAATCAATTAATGATTTGCAACTTGAAAGACATCGACGAATTGTATCGATTTCATTTCGAACGATCATATTCAAACAAATACTTTTCTTAGTTGTTCCTTCATTTATTTGAAAATTACACAAAATAACAAAAAATAACAGACAAATTTTCATTTGTCAATCTTTTTCGTTTGTTTTTTGTCGAGTTAAAGTTGAAAATATGTGAAAGAGAGAGAAAAGAAGAAAAAAGTCCATTAAAATGTAAGTGTTTATTTGCATTGTTTCTTTTGTTTATGATGAGCAATAATAGCACCAGTAATTCCACCGGCACCAGCTCCCACAGCAGCACCAGCAGCAGCAGTAGCTATTGCACAAGGACCACAAACAACGCCAGCAACACCGCCAACAGCAGCACCAGCAACCGCTCCTACACCAGCTCCAGCCACAGCACCAACAGCCACAGCACCTTTACCACCACCACCAATACGTACAGGACGAACATGTGAACAATTCTTCTGTTCATCATCATCATTATCATTTGGACATTTAATATGCAATTGATTCTTTGCAATTTCATACGTTTTTTCGACTTTTTTACGAATTCCTTTTTCATTTCCAATTAGTTTACAAAATTGTTTAATACCAGGTTTCATTCCTTTGTCTTGTTGTTGTTGTTGTTGTTGTTTTGTAAGTTGTAATTGAAAGATCATCTCATGATAAGTTTTATCTTGTTGTTGTTTAACAAATAGAAATTGTTGTGTCATTTGTTGAATTTCCGATTGAAATAATTGTTGATTACTTTGAATACTCTGATATTGATCTTGAAGAGTTTGTCTTAATCTGTGTAATTGATTGTATTGAACAACAATATCCATAGACATTGTTTGTTGTTTTTCATGATGCTGTGCAATAAAATAAAGAAATCGATCTCGATTGAGACCAAATTTGTCATTTTCATTAGCATTGAAATGATCGATGAAACAGAAATCTTGTAATGAAATCGATATTGGATATAACAAATTTTGAAGTACAGTCAAAAATCTTCCTTCAAATGTCGGTGTTCGTTGACTGGGCACATCGTTAACAATAAACATCAATGATTTCGATGGAAAATTGAATGCTTGTTGAAATGCTTTGAAAGCAATAATATCATCATAATGTGGTATTCCATTGATATGTCTCCATACAAATATAACAGCTGACATTGGACATTCTTTAAATGATTTCATAATTTCACATTTATTTTGTTCAATTTTTGTTTGATTGGAATCGATTAATCCTGGAAGATTATAAATACGAAGATCATTGGTTGATTCAGTATGAAATTGATGATATTCAGCCGTTGTTGTTATTGATTCTTGTCGGCAATCACTCGTAAATCGTTCATAACCAATAATCATATTGCAAAGATAATTTTTACCTGATCGTTGATTACCCAAAATCATGAGACCATAATCAGACTTTGTTTCCACCATTGTTGTTATTTGTCAATCGATCAATGAATAGATCAGACGATATTATATTACTTTTATACAGCAAATGGTGAGTCAGTACAATAAATATTTACGATTGCAATGATTGACTACGAATGAAATCGAATCTGATAAAATTGTTGTTTTTGTTGAAAAATCATGAGAACCGAGGGTGTCGATGATTTGTTATCTATGCTGTTGGACGAATCCTGTTGACTTACAAAGATAAACTTATTTAAACGAATATCAACAACAAAACGAAATTCATAATATCATATTTTTTTCGTAAATTGGTGTGCAAATGGATGAAGATACAATTTTTCCTGCTTTGTCTGTAGGCGAACAAATCATAGACAAATATCGTCATATTGAATGTTGCAATAGTATCGAAACGATTGTCATTTTAACGAATATTCGTTTATTGATTCGTTGGAAAGAACAAATTTTCTGTTGTTTTCATCAATCTTTATATTCTGCAATTGAACTCAATTCGATTCAACGTATCGATGAAACTCGTCTAAGTATGAAAGCATTATTTTCTTTGATTATATTGGCATTTATAAGTTTTATTCTGATGATCATTGGATATGCTGGTCACAATGCAGCATGGGGAACAACAACACTTTTTGTTTTCCTTGGTATTATTGCCTATGGTGTTTATTATTATTTTACTCTTCAATGGAGATATATTACATTGAAAGGACATTTTGGCAGTCAAACATTGAAATTTGAAGTTGGAGTAGCACGACAATTCGAAGCAAGATTAAGTGAAATGATGCATCAAACTGGAAAACAACAACAACTTCCTCAAACATCAGTTTTAATGCCTTCCAATTTTGCATAAAAAAAGACAAATCTTTTAACGGACAAAAAAAAAGAATTTTAATAAATAAATACGAAAAACATCTTTTCAATCTTTTCAAAGTTAAAGATTAAAGATAAGAAATAAAATAAAATAAAATAATACGAAGAAGAAAAAGACGAAAAAGAAAGCAAAGCAAGAAAATGTTATTTGTTGTTGTTGTTGTTGCATGTAGATGTTTGTTGAATACACGCTTTACGTTGAGAAGAGAATTGCATTTGATTTGGACATTTTAAATGTGCAAGAGGTTGATCTCGACCAGGCACACAAACATAATAGAATTCACAATTTAATTCATCAGCAATGAGATCTTTGTTTTTGACTTGACTACATGGATTCGATGAATGTTTCGAAGGAATTGTTGAATCACGTGAAAATACACGTGATACAACTGAAGCAATAGGAAATGCACCTTGTTTACATGATAAACCAGTAAAATCATCTAAATCAATGGAATCAATGAGAACACCACCGATTTGAGAATGTTTAAGAAATTTGGCTTTTAATTCGATAGTTCCATTGATTGATGTTGTTCGATTGATTTGTAATGAATGTGTATCATCAAATGTCATGAATTCATAACCTTTTTTACCATTAACAATAATATTATCATTCGAAAGAAATCGTTCGTATCCATCGAATTCAAATCGATCACAAATTTCAAATGTTGAAATAAGACCTGGTGTTTGTGTCGTTGGACCAGGTAAACCTTTTGAAACGATGAGATCACCAATTCGATATTGATCTACACTTTCTAATGTATAAGTTAAACCATACGTTGGAATACTTAAAATTAATTTCTCTTTTGGAACACCAACTGATAATAGAAACATTAAAATTGAAACCATTGAAAAATCACCAATGTTCTTCTTCGGATCAGCTTGAACAAATGAAGTTAAACTATTCCATGGTTGAACTTCACGAAAACGTTGAATCGATTGACCATGAAATGGAAGAATAAGAAGATAATCAACTGATTGATACAATTGAATCATATCGAAGAAAGACGCTTGTTGAGTTGGATCAGTTGGCAATTGAAATGAAATTGTCAATAAACGATTTCCTTTCAACAATTTCGATAACTTTTCAATTGGATCAATTAAATTTCGAGTAAAAGTATTTGAATTTAATTGAAGATTAATTCCATCGATTTCATCCAAAGATAAATCTTCTTTCATTTGATTGATATCACTTTTTTCACTGAAATCAACGGAAATCACAATTTGAAGAGCTTTATTGACGTTTTTCAATGTTTCAAAATTTGTTTTCGATACAAACGAACTATTTTTGTCGATTAACAAATGTGTACAATGATTAGGATTGAGATGACTTAAATCAAATGAAATCTTGTTCGACACTAATTTTGAAAATGAACTAATCGAACAGAAGATTGATGAATCATTTTCAGATGGATCTTCTTCAGTTTTCGTTTGAATTTTATTTGGTTGGAAAATATTCGAAATTGAATTTAAAATCGGATAAGAACCTTGACCACATTGTCCATCGATATCATCCATACCGAGTAATGATAAACTGATGCCTGCTAATCCTTCGAATTTAGCGTATTGAGCTTTCAAAGAAATATCATTAATTGTATCTGAACTGATCCATTGTTTTCGTTTGATATTGAATGCATACGATGAACGACTTATTTTGTTATAACTACGTGTAAATTCTGGACCTTTGATGATTTTACAAATAGTTGAATAAGGTAAAATTGTTGATGATCCGACAATAGGTGAACCAACGTCATTTTGATTTCCATCAGCTAAAGCAAACCAACGACCATGAGTCGGAATGCCAAGTGTCAATTGTACTGGTGGAATACCAATTGTTAAAACATAATCAATTGTTTGTTTAATACTCGATGTTAATTGATTATCAATGGGAAATAATGGATTGACAAGTGTTGTTACACCTTTCGATATCCAATCAAACGCCATTAAACGAATGAAATCAACTGTAGAAGTTATTTTAGAAAATTCATAACTAAAATCAAGAATATTCTTTTGTGCACTAATGCCAATGGATAATGAAAGTTGTCTCGAAGTAAATAGATCTCGTAATTCTAAAAGCCAAGTGGACAAAAAGAATTTATCGTATAATGTTGATGTTGAATCCAATTCAACATTCCAATCAATATCAAAACCATCGAATTCATTTTTAACAAGAAATTCTTCGAGTTTAGCATTGAAATCTTGTCGTTGTTGTGTATGACGAATCATTTCTAAATGTTTCGGATTCCATTCACCAAGAATTGAATATAAAATTTTCAAATTTTTATTTTTTGATTTCATTGTTTGAAATTGTTCCAAAATATTCGATGAAATCGATGTTGAATCAAATAGATTATCTGTATTTCGTGATTTCGAATCTTCAATAATAATTAAATGTGTACATAATTTCACATTGAGTGTATTCAATACAAGTGGATTCACAGTTGTCATACAAATAACAGATGGAGATGGTAATTGAGATGGAGGAACCACTGGTGGAACAAATGAACTTGTACTTGCACTTGTCGTCGTTGTCATGGTCGTTGTCGTAGTTGTCACAGTAGTAGTAGTAGTAGTAGTAGTAGTGGATGATGGTGCAGTAGGAATATCAATGGGAAGAATAACACCCGATCGAATAAGATTAACAACTGTATTCATCAATGGATATTTGCCACGATTACAAAATTTGCCCTGAAAATCATCAAGATCTGGTGCCCAAAACATAACTCCACCAAGATCTTTGCCAATAATATAATTGGCTCTAATAGTTAACGTATCAATATTATCATATCCAACCCACATTCCATCACCATATGCATACATTGATTTTTGTACATCATCATATTGACTTTTCCATGTTCCACTATTTAATTTCTCACAAATTTCATAATAAGATAGAAATCCTGGTTCTCTGGTATATTTGCCTGCTTGTCCAGGACCTGATGAAGGTGCTCCAACGCCATTGTTCGATGGATCAACTAATTGAAATGTTCGTCCATAAGTAGCTAAACCCATATTAATTTTATGTTTGGGTGTTCCTTGTTGAATCCAATGGTTAACAGCCCAATTTTGATTCCATGTCATTAATTGTTGATTTTCTTCTGGTCTTGCATAGAGACCTGTATGAAGTCCGGTGATATTTTCCCAAGAACCACCATGAAAATCATAGGTCATTAAATTAATAAAATCAAGTTCCGAAGCAATTTTATCGATTTCATAGGCTGTTTTTATTGTTGGTTCACCAGCACCAACAGCTGCTGTCAATAATAAATTATACGGACGAAATGCTGCTTTTAATTCTCGAACTAAACTTGTAAAATATTGTTTATCTTGTGGTCGACTTCCTTCTCGATTGCTTGGATATTCCCAATCGAGATCGAGACCATCGAATTGATGTTGACGTAGAAATTGAACTGAATGTTGAACAAATGCTTGTCGTAATTGTTGATCTTGAACCATATCTGAAAAAGGTCCCGAACCAAAATTCCATCCACCAACAGCCAATAAAACTTTAAGATTTGGATTTGTTCGTTTTAAATTCATAATTCTTGAATACATGCCTTTACTCCATTCAGTATCTTCGTCATTCCATTCGAATGGTGCAAGTTTATGATCTTTTAAAACGGCAAATGCAAAAATAATATGCGTACAAAGTGATCCATCGAGATCTTCAGGAAAGAATTTGCCACCATCGGGTCGATATTGTGCCCAATTAGTATAATAACAAACGATACGTTTATTTTGACCTGTTGGTGGAAGTGTTGTTGTTATGGGTGGAAGAGTTGTTGTTGTTGTTGTTGTCGTTGGAAATGATGTTTGTTGACGTAAAAGTTGAACAGCTGTATTCATCAATGGATATTTACCCTGGTTACATTGACTACCAGTAAAATCATCGAGATCTGGTGCCCAAAACATAATACCAGCTAAACGCATATCTTGAGCATATTTTACTTTAAAACTAAGTGAATAAGCATCATCGAAACCGGCCCATTCTGTTCCTTTGAAAGCATAATTCGCTTTTTGAACATCGTCAAATACTTTCGTCCAATTTTGTTGTTGAATTCGAACACAAATTTCATAATAAGCTAAGAAACCAGCTTCACCTGTATATAAACCAGCTGAACCAGGTCCAACAGCCGGTGCACCAATGCCTGTATTTGTTGAACTTGACAATCGAAATGTTCGTCCATAGAGACCTAAACCTAAAACAAGTTTCGATGGTGAACAACCATTATTAATCCAATAACGAACAGCCCAATCAACAGTTAATTGTTGATTAACTTGAGAATCAGTTGAACGAGCAAATAAAGCCGTATGAATACCCGTTTGACTTTCCCAAGATCCATGTAAATCATAAGACATTAAATTAACTAAATCGAGTGTTGAACAAACTTGTGCAATTTCATAAGCAGCATCAATCGTTGGTTTACCAGCACCAACAGCAGCTGTTAACAATAAACTATACGGACGAAAAGCAATTTTAAGTTCACGAATCAATTTCGTAAAATCTTGTTTATCCGTTGGTCGTGAACCTTCACGTGAACCAGGATATTCCCAATCTAAATCGAGACCATCGAATTGATGTTTTTGTAGAAAGATAATTGTTGTTTCAATGAATTTAGCTCGTTTAATTGGATCTTTGACCATATCTGAAAATTTGCCACTTCCATGATTCCAACCGCCGACTGCCAATAAAATCTTTGGTCGACCCGATCGACGTAAATTGATCATTCGTGCAAACATTCCCGTTGACCATGCTGTACTTTCATCATTCCATTCATATGGAGCGAGAACATCATTTTCTAATTTAGCAAACGAATAAACAATATGTGTACAAAGATTGACATCCATATTCTCGGGATAGAAACGACCTGGACCATTTCGATATTGAGCCCAATTTGTATAATAACAAACAACAACTGCTTCGTTATTATTATTATTATTATTATCTTTAATTAAATGTTGATCTTCAAATGAAGGTGACAACCATTGTTGCCAATTCGATGGAAGTTTATCAACTTCATTTCGATTAGAAATTGTAAATGTTTGAATGGTCACAGTTGTTGTTGTTGTTTCAATTGAATCAATGGAGGGTGAAGCACGTTTTATTTCGAAATTTAAACAATACGTTTCATTTGTAAACACAAATTTCCATGGGCAATTTTTATCTTCAGTTTTTTCAAGTTTCGAAATAATTGAATTGATAATATACGAAAGATTTTCGATTTTGAGTTCAGTTGTTGAATGAACTACTTCGGGATTTGTTTCATTGAAATTGAATGATTGTTTATCTAATTTCTTTGTTAAATCTTTGGAGATTTTATCGGCAAGTAATGGTGATGAACGAAGATCATGTTGAGTTAAAATATATTCTGTCAATTGTTTTATAAATGGTTCAACATAAGAAGTTACATTTTCACCATTGATTTGTAATCCATTGAATAAAATCAACACGATGAACAATTTCAACATCGTTTATGATCAAATATGAATATTCGTTCTCGTTTTTATACGTCGACAATTTAAAATCAAATGATAAATCTCTTCTGTCAATCTTTTACAAAAAAGAATGAACAAGGTCAAGGTTTAACTCTTCATTGAACACATTTTCTCTATTCTTTCAAAGGTGAAGGATATATTCTCATTCATTCAACCGTGTACATTCGTAACAAATGTACTTCTCGTCTTTTCTTTTCAACGATTCACCATCAAATTAAATACATTTTCTTCGACTAACGACAACTACAATTCTCATTTCAAAAGAAAATCAGTTCGACAGCTGTTTATCGCGATTCGTCATTTTTCTTTTTTTAATGTTTTTCAAATAAAGAGAAGAAGAAGAAGAAGAAGAAGAAGAAGAAGAATCATAGATTGATTGGATAAGATTTGTGTTGTTGTGCTTCTAGTAAAGCATTTCGTGCTATTAACCACCAATCTTGATAATATGCTGAGAATTTCATTTTCGATGTTGGATCAGTTTCATTGGGCCATGAAAGTGTTTCTGAATGAGCACCATGAGATGGAATAGCACTAAAAAAGACTTTGTTTCCAGCTCGTTGACGTATACGATGACTTGCTTTCCAATCATCTTTCGGTTGCATAAGAGTATCTTCGAAAGCTAAAAATGTTTTGAAACGACACGCATAAGTTACTGTAGTTGAAGTGATCGAACGCCATAGACGAGTTTTACCCGCAACAATGGTAATTTGACCATCATCATCATTGATATTCATTTGATAACGATCAGGATAATCAGTTGGATGAACAAAACAAGGATTATGACTGGCAAAGAATTGAATTGTATCACCAACCATTTCACTTTCGAATATATAATCATCTTCAATTAAAAATAAAATTCGATTCAAATCAATATTTTGCTTTTTTATAAAATTGACAACGAATTCCCATGACTTTTGATTACCAGATCGTGTTCGAATAATCTCTGTTCGATTTGTATACGGATTATAAATGTTAATAAACCAATTTTCCAATTGTTTATACGAATTCTTATCGTACGCTTCACTTAGGAAAACAAATACGTTTGTTCTCATTTGTTGTTGACGAGAAAGTTTTTCGAGATTTTTTGAAAGTAAATATGATGTTGCCAATGGTAAAGAATGTCCACCTTCGGTTGCTTTTCGAGGAGAATAACGTAAGAAAAGAGAAACATCTTCAAGAGAATTCTTTTCTTCAGGAAAGAATAATTCACCCGTTCGACTATTACGTTTTAAACCTCCAAGTAAACGATTTGTTTGAGAAAATGATTTACATTCTTCATAGATTGATTCTTTCCATTTATCTTCAGTTGATAAACTATTCACAGATCTTATTCTTATTGAATGATTAATCACAATATATAAACAATAACAGATACACAATACCAACAGAACAATAAAAACACTAGTTTTAACCATTCTATAATATACAAATTTATTCGAAACAAACATTTTGTCTAAGTAAATCAAGTGTGACGAAAAGAAATGAGTACACTTTTCTATACGTCTTTCATTAACCTTTTCGATGTCAACAAATTTTTTCGTTCTATCGTCTTCATCAGTTGTTTTTGAATAGACATATACATATGACAGTTTCATAAAATAAAAGTAAAATTCTTGTTCTTCGTTTTACAACAACTGTCGATGAAATATCAGATTATATATAACAAAGAAAAGATCACCTGGAGAAACATACTTGGGTCAAATCGAATCACTGCGGATGGCAACACACATTGTTTAGGTGAAATTGAATCGTGGTGAAACTAGTGCACTTGTTTATTAGCAAGTTTACTTCAGAAGTTTGATGAAACTTTTTTTTGCCTGGAAAAATAAAATGAAAATAATGAGACTTCATTGTGAACAAAAATTGTGTTGAATATTTCCTGATTTGACGACATATTTTACAATAATATTATATTGTAGAAGAATATTTGATTTGTAGTGTTTTTATATGTCTCATGAAAAAGTATTCTGGAGAAGAGATGTATAATAAAAGAAAAGGCCCTTTCGAACAATTTCTAAGTTGAACAATCTTTCTTTTGAAAATATCGTTGCAAATATTCGACTCAGTTTAGCTTTGAAATGATCATATTTTATTATTTTCATTCAATCGAAATAAAAACGATGCATTGTTATCTTCAATAAATTAATATAACAACTGCAAAAACTTCTTATGATTAGTGATTTCTAATTAAAGTGAAAAGTTAAAAAGCAGAAGTCGTTTAAATATCTTGTTGTTTTCCAATATGATAATGCTATACTGACGGGCATTGTTCGCCGAATTCGTCTAAATTGCAAGTATCCGTTCCGACAGAAACATGTACAATTGTAGGAGCTGTCATTCCATATTTTTCATTATTATTTATAAACGATGACAAATCTGACTGAATTTCGATAGTACAGCAACATAATCGAATAATAACAGTTGCCAATATAACAATAAGTACTATGAACGAGATTATTGTCAATAGAAATTGATTTCGAAAGTATCCAATAAGATTTTCAGTAGTACCCATTTGAGGACTAATCGAGTTCACAGAAAATGTTTTCATTCTGATACACAATATCAATAGCATTTTCCGTATTTTGACTCCAAATAGCAATTAAGTAATTCATAAAAGTTCCAAAGACGAGAACAATAACTGAAATTATGGTAGTAATAATCAGTCCAATCACTGCATTTTTGTGTATGGATCGTTATGGTACTCTGTGTATTCCTATGAACCAAATAAAATTCACATGGAGTTAATATGAGGCAAGGTCACTTACTACTACCATTTCGATGAACATGGAAAGACTGCTTACAGGTTGGACAATTAGCCTCTGTACGAACTATACTTGGATGAATTAGTTGTAAGTCTAGAATTGATTCTTTAGATAATTTGCAGTACATGGTTATAAATCGGTGTTTTATATGACTCTACTTCTTGAACAATAACTATAGACAATATTAAGTTACCTAGTCGAACAAAGGCAATGTACTGACAAATGAATATTCGTTTTTTTATATATAGAGTATTGCAATTGATAAATAAATTTTATTCTTGCTACAGAATTACGATAGACCAATATATGAGATAAAAAAATGGTGAAGGATATCACAAAAATTAACAAAATACAATCGCAGAGCAATACTAAAAGAGAAAGAAGATAACGAGAAGGTCGTTCTATGAGATTTCTCGTGATTAACATCTGGCGACCGACTCAAACAAATTGTTGGCGTATTCAATCCGATTTAGTGTCTTTTAGAATCGACAGTAGAGATCAAAAGACATCATTAATTGCTTCAGCAGCCATCGTCCTTTAAACGACATTATTATCCTACGATTTTTTTAAACAAATAAAATCATTGGTTTTGAAAATATTACTATAAAAGGAAGTGTCTTTTTTTATAGATGATCATCTTTGAAATAGCTTTGTCTATGATTGAAATAGAAACTTGTTTCACATTTTGTACATATAACCATTGTATGTTTTGGCGAGTCATTATCTTCATAGTTCAATTGAATTTATTCCATTAAACAATAATTTCGAACTCAAACAATTCAACATTTCACTAGATAAAACAATTCACGATATTATAACTAGTTTTACAAAAACTAATACTATGTCAAGATAGCTGATGATATCTTGGTGTTCGAAGGTTTTGTGAATCGTCTCGGCTTTTATTTCGATCTTAGTCTTAGGAGTATCAAAATACAGAAAATCGAACATTTTCATTCGGTATCTAATCGATGATGGGATATGTTATATATTTACATTTGTATAACCTTAACAAATGCTTTAATTGTATACATAGTATAGAAAATAGATGACAATGATAGAACAGTTATTCATAGAACAAGAAAAGATTATTGTGTATATAAAGAATACTATTTTGTGAGTAGTTATGTATTCTATGACGGGTAGAGTATAGTTGATGATTTGTATTGAGTGCAGATTTACATTTATTTATTCGTTTATCAAGATAATATTCTGTCAATTAATATATTTAATCGTGAATTGATTTTTGATTTATCTTCTGAAATTTTCGAATAGATATAGAATGATGTTAATTGATCGTGCACAATATTTTTCGATGATAATTGTGTTAATACTTCTATGGTGCAATGTACATTGTAATCCGACAAAAGATATTTACAAGGAATTTTCATATGCAGGTAGAAATTATCGTTTCTATTCGGAATCATCGAATCGAAAATGTTTTTGGAATGGCGAAACTCCATTTTGTTTCCTTTCATCTGCATGTCCTACACGTACAATATCAATGAAAGTCGATAAAAGTGGCGATGGGAATTCTTGTTGGATTGGTTTTAAATATTATTGTTGTTTAGAACTTTCTCATGTCTAAAAGAATAAAGATATTGTTTGTTTTCATTGTGTGTTTCTATAGAAATAGAATGTGTTTTTATTTAACGACGAAAACGATTGATTGATTAATCGAGGAATTCCTAATACAAAATAAAATAAAGTATGTACTCTTCAAATTACCCAGAATGCTGAAAATAGATTAATCAGAAAACGAACAAAATATTGAGTTAAACATCATGTTCGTTTTTCTTCATTGTCATCATACACAGATCGGTGAACAGATTCAAATAAGAAAATCAAAGAAACCAAAATTGAATTGTCACAATGATGATTGGTAAGAATATCGACCAGTGATCCAAGAATGATGTCTAATTAATTGTTTTTGACAAGGTTCTTCGTAAGATTTCATTCGTTTCGTATGATTTTGACATTGAATTCTATCATTGACCATTTCGACTCCAAACCATGGAAATATACAATTACAATGAATCAAACTTATTAGTCATCAAAACTTCAGAAAATCTAAGGAACTAAAAGATACGGATCTGTTTTCATTAAATTTTCTTAAGAAAAAAAGAAAAGAAAATGTAATCATTCATTCTTCTTCTTCTTCTCCTTCTAGTGGAATGTCAACTGAATTAACTCGTATAATATTGTCTGTATCTTCGTTTTCATCATCTGAATAATCATCAATATGAATTGGTTCATCATTAATAAATAATGTTCTCGCATAGATCCGTTGATATCGATCAACAAGAACTGAGACAAGCATTCCAATGGTTGCTGCACCACATAATGCACATAAACATGATGTAATTCGACCAATGACTGTAATTGGAGCAATATCACCATATCCAACACTTGTTATTGTGATTATTCCCCAATAACTTGCTTTAAAAATTGAATCAAATTGTTGACCATTGGAATCATTTTCAGCATAATAAGCAACTGTACCAAATAGAAAGCCAAATAAACTTAAAATAATAATCATCAACAGAAAATCAAGTAACGATTCAGTGATAGCTGTTGCAAGAACTCGAAATGATTTCATACTTTTAAAAACACCATAGAATTTAAAAATACGTGCAAGACGAAGAACAGTTAAAAATCTCAAATTACTATAAATACGTGAATCAACTTGATTATGTCGACCAGCTAAACGAATAGCAACTGTTATATAAAATGGAATTATGGCAATAAAATCAATCCAATTCATTGCATTTTTAACGAATTGAACTAATGATGGACTTGTCAAAAGACGAAGAAGAAATTCAATTGTAAAATATCCAATACAAATTGTTTGAATTAGAAAAAATGGAGAAATAAAATACGATGAACAAGCATAAGATGAACGAGATGAATTCGAATTGATTTCAGTACAATTTAAAGTATCAATATGAACATATTCAGGTAAAGTTTCAATGGAAAGAGTTATTGTTGATACCATAATCATAATTAATGACAATATATTGACAAATTTCGATAGTTTCGAATAATCGGGATATTCCATGAGAATCCATAAATATCTACGAAGAGGATGTTTTGGTAGAAGAACTTTTTTCACTTCTTTGATATTTTCATCTTTACGTATTTGATTCAATGCTTGTTCGCCTAATTGAAAAAAAGTAACTTCTTCAATAAATGTATCTAATGGAACATATTCAGGTCGACGTAGACGACCATTCGACTGATAATAATAAAGAATCGCTTCGAAACAACCACGATGACGATCAAAAAAATATTCTTCACGAGTTTTATCATAATAATGTTTACGTCGTTTATCAGCTCCAAGTAATGTTTCAGGATAACGTTCAAGTGTTCGTCGAAATGTTTCATAACGATTTCCACACACATTTATCACTATACGATCATTTAACGCTTTTTCTTCTTGACTTTGAACATTAAAATTTTGAACATTGATTATTTCATCAACACTTCAAAACAGACGAAATAAAAATACAAATAATTTATTTTCTAAAACACACATACACATCATTATGAATTGAATTCCAATCGAGTGTATTCACTGCTGGTGATTCTCTTTCAAATCAAAACAAATTCTTTTTTTAAATAATTCTATATATAAAGAGAGAAAGATTTACTCGTATAAGGATACTAAACGTCGTGCGTCTTGTTTAGCTAATGGTTGAACAATAGGCTGTGATCGACAAATTCGATGTCGAACTTTTTTTGGTTGAATACTTTCCATTGTTGATATCGAACGAAAACAACATTAAAAAAAAACTAAGCACACATTCGTATTTCTTATCTCATCACATTCTTTTACCTTGCAATTCAACATATACAACAGATACAGATCAAAGATCAAAGTACAACTTTAACTTTAATGTATGTTGTTAATTACCAACAACAAATAATGCATCGAAATCTAATAAAATTACGCAGTCTTATCTGTAAAAGTGTATATATGACATTTGACAACAAAGAACACACCAATCGTTTTTGTTTGATAAATAAAAAAAGATATGATGAAGAATATAATATGTTGTGTTGTGTTGTGTTTTATTGTTTTGATGAAAGAATGGGATCAGTACAGTCTGCTTTACTCGTATGTAGTAGTGTTATTACTCTATTTGTATTTTCTTCACCATCTGTTCGATGTCAAATGAAAAGATTTGTTCGTATTCAATTACGTAAATGGATTATGGATCGAATATTTCGAGGATCCGATTGAAATATGTTTGTAGATTATTATCATGAATCGTTGTGTCATCTTCAAAAGGTCAATAATGATTTATTAACGAAGATTATTGGTGATAATCATTTGTGTGCATTCTTTGTTGATCGATGTGTTGATAGTCAATATAAATCAATCGATGAATTTCGAGAGAAAGTTCCATTGACAACTTATGATGATTATCGTAGTTATATCGATCGAATGATTCACAATGGAGAAAAGAATTTACTTTGTTGTGAACAAGTGATTTATTATGCAACAAGTTCGGGAACGACGGGTCAAATGAAATTTCTTCCAATTTCACGCAAAACAACAGTTGAAACACGAAAAGTTACACTTGTTGGATCATCTGTTATGTGGAGATCTCTTCCAATTTCGCGTCCATCTCCTGAACAACGTATGTTTCAATTATATAATGGAAAGAAACCATCAATGTATCAGAAATCGAAAGATGGTACACCGATTGGTCCTATTTCACAGTTCATTTCAGCTGTTACATCGTTTCCTGGACTTAAATATTTCATTTCTACTTACAATGTGATGTCAATGAATTTAATCGAAGAAATAGCTGATTTTGAAACAAATACATTTGTTGAACTTGTGTTTGCATTAACTATACCTGATCTCTTTTCTTATTCGGTTCCATTTGCATCTGTATTCTTGCATACGATCAAACTCATCGAACAATACAATCAACAAATGATCAATTGTATTTTACATGCTGATTTTAACTACAGTACAATTGTTCGAGAGAATATTCGTGATTCACAATTGTTAAGAAAATTAAATCGAACATTAAATGATGTTATTCTTGAATATGGAGGATCATCGTATCAATTAGAACGAGTTCAATCTATACGAAAGGAATGTTTGCGACAAGATGTTGAAGGTCTTTTACATCGACTTTGGCCATCGTTGATCTATGCATCGACTGCTTTAGGAGGTAGTTTTACTATTTACAAACAACGAATTGAATTCTATTGTGGACAACAATTACCATTGATTAATCTGCCGATGTATGCATCGAGTGAAGGATTTTTTGGTTGTTTAGCAAATATTCATACAAATGAATATTTTCTTTCGCCAACAACGGCATTCTTTGAATTCATTCGAGAACAAGACATTCATCAAACACAACCAAAAACATTCTTGATTTCAGAAATTGAACCTGGAAATCGATATGAACTCGTTGTAACAACTGTCACAGGATTAGTTCGATATCGAATGGGTGATGTCATTCATTGTACAAGATTTCTCAATCGAACAGATGATTTCATTTCATTACCTGCACAACCAATAGAAGTACCTCGTATTCCTTTGATTACAATTGATTATCGTGTCGGAAATTTATTGAATATTATTGGTGAGAAAACAAGTGAACAACAACTTATGAATGCTCTTCAACAAACAATTGATCAATGGAATTCTCAAGGATTTAACGTTCGTCTATGTGATTTCACTGCATTTGCAAAACTTGATCGATCACCAGCTCAATATGTCATTTTCTTAGAATTGACAGGTGAAATTGATGTACTTCAACATGACATCGATTCTCAAGTCGATCGACAACTTTGCATAACAAATGGTGATTATCAAAATAGTCGACATGATGGAGAATTGGCTTCATTAACTTGTATTCTTGTTCGAACGGGAACATTTGCAACTTTTATCAATAAGAAATTGGTGACTGATTCCGTCAATCCTATTCAAATCAAACCTCATCGATTGTTGAAGAACGAACAACATATTCAATTCTTTTATGATAATCAAATTTGATCGTGCGACTAGAATTTGAAAGCACTGTCTCTATGAATGATTTCAATAATGACAAAAATTGAGATCTTGTAACAGTCAATCGTTCAGGTTTTGTGATTATTATAATTTTTCTTTGTTCGTATGTTTCTTATCGTTGAACAGAAAGTCGACGAAAGAAAAAACTGTTGCTCTCTTTCTTTAAACTTGCTCTATTGATCATGCATTGTAATAATGTTAATAGTCGTTTACAACAAATCTAAGTGTTCTGATGAGAACAAAAAAGAGATATTTAATAAAGAAAAAAGCGTACTATTTAAAAAGGTGTGTCTTAGACAAAAAAGTGAACATTTTTTTTCCTTAAAACAAAATGTTAAGAAGAATATTGTGTGATTCTACTCATTATTTGAAAACGGCAAATATTTATGTGAGAAAAAGTCAGGATACAACTGAAATACAACAGAATCAATTGATTGCAACCAAACTTTTTATTGTACTCTTGGTGATTAGTCTAATTAGTTTAGTTGGTTATGCGAGTTTACTTTTAAGATTAAACAATATTCAAATCATAAATCCTTCTCAATCAACTTTTGAAAGGCTTTCAGTTGATTACTCGGAAATGTTAAGTTGTCCTTGTTCACAAACATCAATTCAAATTGGAAAATTTATTAATGTTAGTGTTTCATATCATCAGGTATATTATATATTATTTCGTTGTGTTTTTCCTCTCATAAAATAAAGATTATTCAAAGATTTGTTCAAGTATGTTTGTAACAAATGATTTTATAGCATCGATTTTCAAGACAATACCAACATTATATTATTCACTTGATGTTCGTCGAATGATTTCATCACAATTACAATTACTTGCATCATTGTGTCATTTATCTCAAGTAGCTGTGACAGATGCATTGAATATCCTTTTGTCAAGTCAATTATTCATGACAAAAATGATTAGTAAAGATGTAATCACTTCTCAAATTGAGATTCTCGTTGCAGATGCTATACAAAATGCAATTACTAAACAACAACAAAATGGAGAATTTATGCGAAGTTTTATTCAAGCAAATCTATTCTATTCAGCATTGAGTAGTAATTTCTTGTACATGAATATTGATAATGAACATCAAGGATTTTATTCTGTCAAGTAAGCTTATTATAATAATAATAATTGAAAGGCTTTTTTCTTTAAAATAAATCTGAAGATTGTTGAACAATGAGACATTTTCAAACTCACAAAGTTTTACAGACTCCGATGTATGCTACTGTACTGACACATCAAATTGCAATTATCCAGTAGGTATATATTCGAACTTAACTGGAGTTGATTCGTATAGATATTACGGTGTCATAAGTCCACCAATGATATATTCAAAACAATTACCAGGTTTATATACTGGATGTATGCCTTTTCAGTCAATTATGCAATCGACACTTCAATGTTTCTACGATCAAAATTGTTTAATCAACTTATTTCCTGATCTAGATAGTATTCAAATATTAAACAATGATTTAAATGATATCTATTCAATTGATACACAAATAGATCTCATTATTGATCAATTATTTATTGAAAATGTGTCAATTACAGACGATTTTCAATTGTTTTACTCTGAATGTTCACCAACAAAATGTAATTATTCATATAATTCAAGAGGAACTGCTGCATTTATTATGGTGACTCTACTATCATTAATGGGTGGTCTTTTTATTATATTGAAGTATATTTCAATCTTAACCGTTAAGTTTTCACGTAAAGTTATAGCGAAATATGGTGAAAAACTAGCAAACAATGGAAATAATAATCAATTAAATGAATCAACACATAACACAATATCTTCTTTATTCGGAAAACTGAAGAGTAAAATTCGTGAGAAAATAATGAATTTTAATCTATTTGAACAGGTACATAATGAAGAATATAGAAGAAATACGGAAATTTTATCAACACGAATATATCTTTTGTTGATGATTATGGGTATGATAGCTATTATGTCGTATGCAACAATTATTCCATATACTGTTACTTATAATGTAAAACTACCGTCAATAGATGTATATCGACAATTGATCCGCGAATATCCAAGTTTAACGTGTGAATGTCAACAGAGTGTTAATAACTTTTCGTTATTTACTTCATTTTCGCCAAGATTTCATCAGTTTTGTTCAAGTGGTTGGTCACAAGAGTTTGGTGTTCCTCGTTTTACTCCATTACAGACACGATTCGTTGTAAATGGCTTTGGCATCGCTATCACACTTGCAAGTTCGTATCTTCAAGGACGCATACTTTGCAATATAGTCAAAGACATCATTCCTAAATCAATAACAGCTTATCTCAAAACAAATTATCTAAGTATTTATTTGACAAACGAAAATGAATTTATATCGAGTATGACAACATCAATCAAAGGAATGAAAAATTCAATACTTGTAACAATGACACCATTTGTATTACTCATGTTAAATATGGCACAAGGAAATCAATTACTATCAGGTATTGTTAGTAATGCCAAATTCTCATACAATATTTCAGCAATAAATGAAGAAAATCGAATAAGATTATTATGGACCAATCCAACTAATAAATCATGCCAATGCGGTTTATCGTCAGATTCATGTCGATTCTCATATGAAGATTTTTGTAATCATACATTTAGTGGTATACCGACACAACTATGCGGTGCACGTCGTACGCACGTTTTCATAGCTTGTGAACCGATGAATGGATGGCTTCCTACAACTATTGAATGTTTTTACAATGAAACCTGTATTCGTTTAATGTATGTTCATATTTTTATATAACTAGAATATGCTCTTTCTCTTTTCCGTTTAATTTAGTCTGAATTTTATGCCACCTTATCACGGTATTAATGTTACTGAACTTCCCATATCTTTTTTTCTACTAAATCCGAATGTGACATCAAGATTTCCTGTAAATGCATCAGTCATTGAAATAGTAAAACAACTGGGCATTGAAGAATGGAATGATTATCTCGACTATGAATCCTATTATAACAATTGTAATCCCGAAAAGTGTTTTTATGTGATAACTAAAAAATTATATTTTTCAACTTTTATTACAACTGTGCTTGGTCTTATCGGTGGTTTGTCCACTATTCTTAAAATTTCAATTCCACCAATTATTAGACTGACTCGTTGGCTTCAACGTATACGAGTTGACTACACGACAACATTTGCTTCGCAAAGTTAGTTCAAATTGACTTTTTTTTTTGTTATATAGCAAATAAAATTAATCATACGTATAGGAATATGGTGTTTTTATTTAATTCAAAATTTTTTCGAAATGAATTTTTTTATAAATTTTGAAACAAATCAACATGATGACGTTCGTCGGAAACAAATAATTTCAACTCGTCTTTACATAATTTTATGGATAATAAGTGTTGTTATTCTAACAGTGTACAATGGTTTATCTAAAGACAAATTCAATTACCAAATTAGTTCTTCATCGATAAGCACTATTAGAGATTATCAAATGAAAAATTTTGATGAATTTACATGTCCTTGTTCAAAAACTGTAACTCCATTTCAAACATTTACTTCATTCAATTTTACTTTACATCAAATTTGTTCAAGTGAATTCATATCTTATGATTGGCTAGAATATTTATACGAATGGACCGCAAAAAATTCACTTCATGAAGCAATACTTGCAACACATTTTCAATTACTTCAATTATTTTGTCAATCGTCACATCAAATCGTATCTGATTCAATAACTGACCTTTCTCTCACAGAATTTATTAGTATTAACCTATTGACTGAAGAGCAGTTTACTGCACAAACAATATCATTGATAGAAGAGTTTAAACTTAAGACAACTAACATCGTTAAAGACGGTCTTAGTTATATAGTTAATATTGCACTAGCAAATCAATTAATGACTATTTATGAAACAAATTGGCATTTTATTCCCGATCCAAATAGATCAAAGGCTTTTTTTACCAAATCAAAATCGTATAGTAAGAAAAACTCTTTTTTTTTTAATTAATATTTCTTTTTTGTTTAATGCAAAGATAATTGCTCGTGTGGAACATTGGAAGCAGTAAACTGTACTGATACACTTCGAGTTCAAAATAATACAGTAGTCGATGGCATGTTTATCGGATGTTTACCAATAACTTCGTTACTTTTATCAACACTCGAATGTTTTTATAATCAAACTTGTTTAGATAAAATTAAACAAGCATTAAATATACAAAATTTTTCGATCGATCCTCTCAATTCATTAGAATCTAGTCAATATTCTAGTAAAACAACGGTGAATCAAATTATGAACAATTTAATGTTAGAAAATTGGACCTATGAAATCAACTACACTGATTACTTTAGTCAATGTAATTTGACAAAATGTTCTTACTCAGTGATGGATAAAAAGAATCCATTAAGTACTTTTATGACTCTTCTTGGCTTATGTAAGTATATTTTATGTTTTTGAAAAAAGAAAACTTGCATATTTTTATAAAATAGATGGTGGTTTAACTATTGCATTGAAATTCATTGCGCCTCTTACTATTCTAATTGGACACTATTTTCAAAACAAATATTCGTTCAATCGAAAGGTTGTATCAGAGAATCATTCTAGTACAACCACTGACTTATCTTCATGTTAACTATATTATACTATTATGTCGTCTGCATGTTTGTTGCTTTTCACTTTTCAAAAATGAACGTTTTCGTAATGTTATTATCTACTTAAACACAGGACAATCTGATGACGAATCAGAAACGAGTACTTCGATTTATTAACACTATATTCTAGTCATACAATAAAAAAAAATCATTTGTTTACTTGTGCTTGCTTGTGTGTCCGTATATGTCAAAAGTTTATCATATAAAGATAACAAAATAGCATTCTTGCGAGCGATAATAATAAAAATTCTTCTCTAATCAAAGTACAAAGCGAGTCGTATACAAGTAAAAAACCTTTGGAATGTTTTCATATTTTGTAGAATATTAATGGATAAATCGTAGTTCAAACGTTTGCATAGGATTGTTGGTGTTTTATTAACAATTTTCATAATTTCAGTGGTTAGTTTGAACGATAACAGTACATCTAACGGCATGACTGCCACTACTATAGTCAACAATCAGGTTCGTTCTAACGCGTGTCGATGGGATATACTTTCTCAACACCCTCAACACCCTCACCCTTGTATTCTACTAAGAATAGGCATATTTCTATACTTTATAAGTGTCAGAATATGAGCTTTTCTGGCTTTGTAAGAGGTACCACAAGGAGAAAATATCGAAAGGACCCTATTTTTCACTATATTTTGACATCATACGATAGCCCGTGAAGAGTTCTATCTAGTATGAGAAAGTCATATCGATTCCATGAGAAAAACTTGCAATTTACTCTGATATTATGCCCATATTTACGAAGTTTTGGTGGTATTGAAAATGTATCATATGGAAACAAATTTTATCAGTTTATATTTAATTATACATACTATTTAGTATCGTTTTGTAGCCCATTAAATTCTCTATCGAAAGGTGTATAATACTGCAGGTTTTGTCGTAGCTACGAGAAAATATTAGCTGAAATAAAACTGTCAACTACCAGAGTTTCCATAAAACCATGGGGAAAAGGCGATGTTTCGAGCTAAATGTCATCAAAATGACAAAAAAGTGTATTTCTTCTTATCGCATCAATGATCAAGTTTGTGGTTGTGAAGATGGACCGTTTACTCTATGTGACAAAACCAATTTATATTCTTGCTCTATGTCTTCACTTGACCACTATGCGACGAAATACATCTCATTCCAAACAATTTGTCATGGATTTCGAGAATTATTGCCCATTGTTATTGACGGCACAAATCATTCAGATGAAACCGAACGTCACTATTGGAAATACAATAACATATACACACGTTGTAATGGTATTTAGAATTGTTTGAATGAAGCTGATAAACATAAAACTATGTTCAGAGAGTCAAGAGTTATTTTGTAATTTAACTAACATCGACGATGTCTATCATTGTGAGTTTTCAGATATACAAAACGACTTATGGGACAATCTTTGTGCGTACTTGGGTCGCGTGAGAAAGAAGATATTGTCGTTTTTTTCTCTTGAACAAACAGAAAATGAAGATGAAGAAGAAATAATCGAAAGATCATCCGATATGAAACGAAATTTTCGACATAATTTTGAATATCATCGTTTGCATCCAATGAGTTACTATTGTAATCAAACTTATTCTAATTTTTGACTCAACACATTTATTAATTACTGTCAACTACCCGAAAGATCAACCGTGTATCAATGGTGAATGTGTTCAAGATAACGCTCAATGTATTTGTCCTGAATGTTATTATGGTGCGTTATGTCAATTTGAGTCAAGTCTATCCGATTTTTCTTCAGCAATATCGAAAGGTAATACGCGCTCGAATAAAAAATGAAATGTCAATAACATATGCACCATCTATTGGTTGTTTTTCCTTTCATTTTTTTTAATGAGTGTAGGCACACTTATTTGAATATTTATTTGCCAAATATTACCAAATTTTCATACTCAAAAACTTTTTTGATATGACAAAACGAAAATCTTTATTTTTCGGTCTCACTGAGAACAAAATAAACAGCGAAATACATGGCGATTAATTTTTTTTTCTCTCTTCAGTATTTGAAAGAGAGGGAGAGAGAATACTTATTACGAATAACTATAATCTATGAAACCATTCGGCATATTCCTTTCTGCCTGTTAAATGTATTACTCTATCCTTACGTTTTTTCTGGTGCTGCTTGTGACTATCGATGGACGTCGATTATCAGAATCTAAACGACAGTAATTTCAAAACAATGGCAATACAGACAATGAACGTTATATAAAAGACACTCGGAATGTTTACTTTAGAAGTCAAAAAGTAGCAGGTGCTTCTGCCTCTTCATTCACCGATTTAGGTTATGGTTATGGCAAGGATACATGGGGTGTCTATTATTACGGCAAGAAAATTGATGGCGCAACAGCCTCATCTTTCCAAATACTTCATCCATATGGTGGTTATTCTAAAGATACTGGGAATGTCTATTTTCTGGAGAACAAAGTTCAAGACGCCAGATCATTCTCATTCCAATCAATGGGCAATGGTTATGGTAAAGATACATGGTCGACGTATTACCAAGGAAAAAAAACTAATTAAATATTTGACACGTATCTGCACTAACTCATTTTCTCCATTGAAATTTATTTAACTTCTCTCTCTCTCTCTCTCTCTCTTAATCAAACTCTATTGAATAAAGATATCAGTAAAAGTGTCGAACTCGATTGGTAAATGTCGTATATAATGTTGAAAGCATGCTATACAAATTTAGCAGCAGGAACAACAACAGTAAAGTTTCTCATGCCGAGTAAAACCTTCAAAAAGTCTCTGAATACTGACCATGTCGATCGTTGTTAGATTGTTTTCCTGGCGGATATTTTCATTTTAAATGTGTTTTGAGGCATAATGAGTATTTCTTCTATGATACTGTCAGATATTACTCGGAGTACATCACATATCCCGATAAACAGTGCCACGCCACTGGTTTACCGGATTACGTAACGTTTTATCATCATATACTGAAAGTGCAATAACAAAACAAAAGGTTCGTAATCTTCTCCAAAATATCATTTCTTCTCGAGCAAGTCTTCCTTGTGTGCGACTTCCGGTAACAACTTTAACGCAGGTGCCATCTAGCTCTTCTATAGAATATAAACTTGTTTTTCATACCTTGTGGATCCGCCGAGACTTTAGAAATGATTTGCGATGTTAGGTGTGCTGCAGTTTCTTTGGAATAAAACCTAAAGAAAACGACACGAGAAAATTTTTGTCAATTTACATCTTACTTCATAAGTTCACGATTAGTGAAACTGAACAATGTTGCTGCGAACCAGTTGCCATTACGGTCAAATTTACCGTGCATTTTTTATACAGGAATGACGGATAGTTCTCTAAGGTAAAAGTGAAGAGTCATTTTTATGATTTAAAACAAGGATGTAACAGATGTTATTGATTCAATAATTCTATATTTGTTGTGGGTAACTACCGATAAAAACTCAACAGAAACAGAAATTTGGAACGCCATTTATTTTTTAACAACAACAGTAATGTCGTTTTTTCTGAAAGTTCACTGTATTGTGATATTTTTCTCTTCGATAATTACTTTTCCTGAAATTAATTTTCATCTGACTGATCCTATAGATGATCATGATGTCGAACATGATTGTCTGAAAATTAGCATTCCACCGTTAAATGAAATAAACGTGGAAGAAGTCTTATCTTTTTGTTTAACTCAATCAATGTCCAAATGGAATATTCAATCGACTTTTGAACAACAGAAATTTACATTTGAGCAACTTCGAAAACAAAACATCACAGCTGAACAGTTATATCAATGGTCAGCATCCATCGATCTACTCGAACAATATCAATTCTATCTCATTTCGAATCAATCTTCGTTGTCACAGAATCTATTTTACAATTGTACAACATCACGATTTGGCTCACAATGCCAATACGAATTTATTCAGTTACCATCTCAAGATAACACATTAACAGAATTAATCTCAACATATTACCAAATTGAATATCACTCAAAAGACGTAACTTGTTATGTTCATTTAAAATGTGATCGTGACTCGAAAGACTTTTGTCTTGATTGGACACAAATTTGTGATGGACATGTTGATTGTAATGACAATCAAATAGACGAACAATTTTGTACGCAAATTCGAATGAATAAATGCAGTGAAGATGAATATCAATGTAAAAATGGTCAATGTATATCAAAACAATTTATATTTGATCAATCGCAAACTAAAGAATGTCTCGATGGATCAGACGAATCTTCTTATGCAGAGGCGATCAGCTATTCTGTTAAGCTACCTATACTTAATGGGGAAGATATTTCATGTGTACATATTAACGAATACAAGTCGTATATCGATTATACAAAGACAAGTTCATGTGATGACTTCCGCATGTTGAATCTTATAGAATCATACATGACTGATAAACCAACAACATCATCGACTATTTGTCATTTTGCTTTTTTGTGTACTGTTTATGTTGAAAAATCGTTAGAACCTATATGTCGAGATGTATGTGCTCATGGCACATGTGTATTGATTATCAAAGAAACATGCTCTGAGATTTTTATATCAACATCGTCACCGGTTATATTTGGTCATGTCTATGTTGGTTATATTCGAAACTCTGAAATGGAAATGACTGGTGGTCTTATCCCTCCAGACCTGATTTGTTATAATGAAAAGCTTTGTACTGATTTTAAGCCGAATGTTGAATTAATCATTATTAATAATAAAACATGTCGTCGAACTCAAGATTCTTCTATAGTATTTCGTAGATTTGGGTTCGCAAATTCAGGTATAAAAACACTTATTGATTCACTTCGTGCATATCTTGATCACTGTAATCCGATGCTACATCAACAAGTGAACATTGTTAACAGTTCATTGACATATCGTTGTCAAAACTCATCGAAAAACATATCAATCAACAATCTTTGTAATGGTCGTAGAGATTGCGATGACGGTGATGATGAAGTGTGTCCATTGATTAATGGAACCTGTTTTCCAATTGAATCCAACGGATTATTTTTTAAATGTCTATCAAATAATCGATGTATTCACTTGACTAGACTCAATGATGAGTTGTGCGATTGTGAGCGTCCAAATGGTTTAAGTTGCGAAGATGAATTATTTTCATCATGTCAATCCGATAATATCGACGAATGTACTTATTGTCACATTAACGATTACATCGAAAATTATATTTCATTTACAACAGTTTGTGATGGATTTCAAGAACTATTACCTATTCTCGTTGATGAAAGTTATTATACGGATGAAAGTGAATGTCAATATTGGCAATGTAACAATACATATACTCGATGTGATGGATTTTGGAATTGTTTAAATGGAGCCGATGAAATTGATTGTGATATCACAGATTGTCCAATAAATCATCATCTCTGTATTACGCCACAAACATTTCAATTAACATGTTTACCGTTAGCAAAAGCTAATGATGGTCATATTGATTGTCTTGGCGCAACAGATGAACCAACAATATGTCGATCAGCAGATACTCGACTGAGCTTGGGTGACTTTTACTGTCCAACAGCAAACGCCAATACATCATACTGTTCTAGTGTATCTTTCATTTGTCATTCGAATTGCATCGATGGAGATCAAGATTTATTATGTAACCTAACAGATTCTTACTTAGTCAAATATCTTCGCCCTCATCGTGTCGATTCAGAGAAATCTCGTTACAAACAATTTTCTCTCGGTCAACAGCAAATGAATAAACAATCAAAATCAGAAACAATCAATTCCGAATTGAATCAGATAGAAATAGACTTTGAATATAACTTTGAATGTCATCGCGGATATCCTCTACGATTATCAACTAGAATTGTTTGTTTGTGTCCAATGAGTTACTATGGTGATTATTGTCAATATCAAAATCAACGCGTATCTCTCACTCTCAAATTTCAACCTTATTCCGATTCTCGACGAGCATTATTTTCTTTCGTTATTCAATTAATTGATAATAGTACACAACGAACTGTTCATTCAACAAAACAATTGAATTATATTTATGTGAAACATTGTCAAACGAAATTTAATTTCTATTTAACCTATTCGACTCGTCCAAAACCAATGAATCGAAGTTATTTCATTCAAATTGATATCTATGAAAAACTAACATTTGGATATCGAGGAAGTTTATATGTTCCATTACATTTTTCATTCTTGCCCGTTCATCGTGTTGCATATTTGTTAAATATCCCACGTGATAATAGTTCATTAACTATTACATGTCCTGCAAATTATTCATGTACCAATCATGGTCAATGTATGAAATACGCCGAAAATACAAGTGATACAATATTTTGTCATTGTAGACAAGGTTGGACTGGCAAAGATTGTTCAATTCCATACAATTGTTCGTGTTCATCCGATTCCTTATGTGCTGGAATTGAAGCAAACGGTCGATCAATCTGTATTTGCCCTCGAAATAAATGGGGACCACGTTGTTTCCTCTCGAATCTAAATGCAACTTGTTTCAATAATGGTCAATATGTTCTTTCTGAACAGAATTTGTTTTGTATTTGTCCAAAAGGATTTAGTGGAGATCGATGTGAAATCAAAGATGCTGAAATCATTCTCTCATTTGACCACGATTTAGTTTTATCCGAAACAATACTTGTTCATTTTATTGAAGTACGAGAAAATAAATCAATTCGAAATGGTTCAAGATTTCAATCGATCCCATTGTATCAGAATGAAATCACCATTCGATGGCCTCATACATTCCATATTGTATTTACTCAATTATTTTCTAATGTTTATTATTTGATTCATGTTGACAAAGTTTACAATCGATCAAAAGTCATTCGAAAGTTACTAACAGCATCCGATCGTTGTGGACACATAAGTGAATATGTCAATGATACAATTGTCAAATATCATTTGATTCGTCGAATAAAATATTATCATCTGTTCTGCCAAAAACAGGTTTCATGTTTCTATGATCAAGATTATTTTTGTTTGTGCAATGACTTCGGATCTCATCGTGTTGCCAATTGTTTTCACTTTAATTCATCACATGAACATAATTGTGCTAAATTAAGTAATTGTCAACATGATGGTCAATGCTTTCAAGATGATCTTCATTGTCCTCAAACTTCTCGATGCGTGTGTCGCGAATGCTCGTATGGTTCAATATGTCAATTCAGATCAAGCTTGTTTGATATTTCATTGGATGGTATCATTGGCCCTTATATTCAACCGAATGTTTCATTTTCTAAACAATCACCAATTGTTATAACAACGTTAATATTAATTATTCTTATGGTTATTATCGGTTTTATCAATGGTGTATTGTGTTTATTGACTTTTCGAAGTAAAGACACACGTAAAGTTGGCTGTGGATATTATCTATTAGGATCAACAATAACAACTTTATTAACTTCAACAATGTTAATACTAAAATGTTCAATATTTTTATCTACACAAATGGGACTAATTGCAAATCGATCATTTGTTAGAATTCAATGTTATTCATTCGATTATTTGTTGTATGTCTGTATAAATATGGATAAATGGTTCAATGCTTGCATTGCAATAGAAAGAGCTTTCAGTATTGTGAAAGGAACACAATTCAATACGAATCAAAGTAAAAGAATTTCTAAATTAATGATTGTTTATGTGATTTTAATGACAACTATATCAACAATCTATGATCCAATTCATCGTCAATTAATCGATGATGATAGTAATGATGAACAACGACGTACATGGTGTATTGTTTCTTATTCATCTCAACTACTTGTTGTCAATCAAATCATTTACGTGTTTCATTTTTTTGTTCCATTTCTATTGAATATTATTTCTGCATTGATTATTATTATTTTATCGATAAAACGACGACGAAAAACTCATAAGGATAAAAATTTTATTGAAATCGTACATGAACAAATGGAACAGCATCGTCATTTATTGATTTCACCAATTGTTCTTGTGTTTTTATCATTACCACGATTGATCATTTCATTTGTTTCTGGTTGTATGCAATCAAATAGTAATCCATGGATCTATTTGATCGGATATTTGGTTTCATTTATTCCACCAATGCTTACATTTGTCGTCTTTGTTTTACCATCAAAATTCTACAAAGAAGAATTTCAAAAGACAATTAAAGAATATCAAAAAACGTTTCGACGACATGTTGAACAATAGCTTTATTTCTAAAAAAAA
>Ga0209914_1001155_pt1 | contig 28845 bp, 18 predicted proteins | sample ThiBiot_500_plan_FD_183949 | JGI IMG/M metagenome (GOLD analysis project Ga0209914, IMG submission 183949) | Wastewater bioreactor microbial communities from Cape Town, South Africa - Thiocy_cont_500_plan (SPAdes) | ecosystem: Engineered > Bioreactor > Thiocyanate-remediating > Anaerobic-Aerobic...
TTCTAACTGCAACCACAACGTAAAAGTATACGAAGTAAAATTGTGTCGAAATACTTTCGAACAACGAAGCATTGAATGAATAAATACGTCAAAATTTGAATTATCACAGATATGCGAAACTGTAATTAGCCAATCATATTTCTTTATCGAATTGGACTAAAAAAAAGGGACAAAAGTGGATGAAACCCATACGGTTGTTATATAGGACAGGAGAGGAGAAAAGCCTGGTGTGCACATAATACAGCTATAGGATTTTCTAACTCGAATGGTCTATATTCCCTCGACTGTAGGGAAGGTCATATGTAAAAAAATTGTTTGTTTGTATGTTTGCGTATGGGGTCAAAAGAACATCGATTATAGTACCCACGAAGAAAACCGCTTTTGATCTTATCGTTAGCACGATATTAAGCGTACTGCCCGTTAAAGATTTCAAAAAAGAGAATATTTGTTTATGTATATTGTAAAAAAAGCACTATTTAAGTAAATAAATTGACATGAGTACCAGTGGGAATAAATAATCTATCCAAATTGAGATCAGATGTACATTCTCGTGTTATTAATGGAGCAATCGACCAATATCGAAAGATTTTACAAAGAAAATAATTGAAGAGAGGAATTCCATCGATGAATTTTTTTATTGATAAACTGTTGTCGATTTGTTCCTGAAAAGATCCATTGAGCATCGATTAATCATCTGCTGAGTACATTCTTTCAATATATCCAAATTTGCTTTCAATGTCAATTGTTGTGTTAACAAATGTCGTTGAGAAGGTTTCGTTTGAAGATCATTTAGAAACGATTGTGAAAGTGGGGAATTTCGACCGGCAGATGTTTGGGAATAATGAGTTAAGATATAATTCGTTTGGAAACATCCAAGCCCAACCATATCGATGAGTCAACCAAACTAAAAATCTCCAGTTCGGGCCATTGACTATTTTTTCAACTAGTATTCGTATTGACATTTCACAGAATGGAATTATTTTATTTCGTAAAAATAAGTTCGTTTTACCCTCTTTGGGAAATCATACAATTTAATGGGAAAAGAAACAAACGAGATTGACTATAAAATTGTAAGTGCTTTTTTTGTCGTCTTATTTTGTTAAAATTTTCATCGAAATGGATGCATATGGAATCTACAAAAAACTTTCAAATCATCATCTTCAGCAACTTTATATCGAAGCACGACAAGTTATGAGCAATGATATTCAGGAAGCTAAACGAATTCTTCGTCAAGCGATTGAAGACGGTACAAATCAATCACTTCATTCAGATGTTAATGTATTGAAAATCATTCTACGTGAACTTGATCTCTATCGACAAATAAATTCCTCAGATGTTACTCAATTAGATTTTACACAAATTGTTAATCGACCGATTTCCATTTGGCGAGAAGGATGGAATCAATTTCCACAGAGTGTTTTCTATTTACGGACTAAATTAACAGAAAAAATTCCAATTCTATTTGTTGGTAGAAAACTTTTATCAAATGTTTATATTGAAAATAAAATTCCTGAATTACACTGTAGTCAAATTCGTCCAACAATGTTATTGGGAATTTTTTCTCATACTCATTCGTCTCAATCAGCAGTAACAATTCATTTCTATCCGTTAGAAGAATCTGAAAAGCAATTTATTTTCAATTTCATTGCACAAAATTTGGATAAAACAAATACAGAAATCATTTATCCGTTTTCTTTACTTCATCCAGACACTCATCAAGAATTATGTTCAGAACCGGATGGATGGTTATTTACGGAAGAGATGGTCGATGAATTAGCTCAAGGTGAAACTCATCTTAGAAATTATACAATTGAAATGATTTCACGAGGAAAATTAAAAGTATCAACGAATAGTCTGATCTATGATCCTGCTTGCTCAACTGGAAAGTTTCTTTCAACAATCAAATCTTCGTTTCCTCATATTAATACAATTGGACAAGATTTAAGTAAATCAATGATTGACTATGTTAGACAACATAAACATGCTGATGAAACAATACATTCAGATGCAACCAATTGGCCATTGGGTGATCGCCAAGTAGATTTAGCATTTATTCGTTTTCTTAATTCTGAAGTTGTTACAACTCAAATGGCTTTTGTTTTATTTGAAAAAATTGTTGATCGAATCAAATCCAATGGGCAAATTGTTTTATTTGGTCATACTCCTCTACTTTTATCAAGTTCAAACTTTTTATCGATACGAAATTCACTTAAAATCGAACAATGTATTGGTGTATCGAATGACTCTCATGGAATTACTCTCTTTCAATATTACATTATAAAGAAATGTGTTTAATAGTAATTGAAATTGTAATTGAAGAAGAAAAATTGATAATTCGATTCATTTCATATTTGAATACATATTCAGATAATTGTTGTGTTTCACTACCAGCATTTGCAGTTAAAACAGATCGAAATTTATTGTTCGTTGCTACATATTCTACAATCGATGAATTCGACCAACAAGCACAAATAGATCAAAATTATTTTGCTGTCATGTATGCTGCACGTATGGAATCAAACAAAATTTGTTAATATTAAAAATTTTCTTCAATAAATTATCTAAACAAGAGTTATACACAAGAGAAAAACTCATTCGTATAAAACATCTAATGTTAGTTGCGTTGAGAGTTTCACAGAAAAGTCATTCTTACAAAAGACTAACTTATCAAAATTGTTATCTAAAATATTTCCATACGAGATCACTTATAGCTAAACGTATTCATTGTTTATAATTCCAATTACAGAATGAAAAGGGTATAACACAATCATAGGCGAGGCTGAGTTTTATGAATAACTTCGTATAGAATCTTGTGACTTCACGAAATCCAACATGTTTCTTTTCCTTGCGATATTCTATAAATTTATACATATTTTATAAGACATTGATGAAATAGCGTATTGTATATTAGCAACTTAGTTATAAAAAAACAAAAGCCAAAAAAAGGATTTCGACAATATCTACTCCGAATTTACTCTAAGAGAACAAGCTAGATAAGTTTTTTTTAGACACTTTACAAGAAATCACAGTTAGTTTGAGTTTATTTCATTGCATTTTTTATATGATATGATTCAACCGTTTTTTTTTAGTAAAATCAAAACTTGTTTAAAGCACGGCATATCTCTATTACAAACTCGACTGAGTCATCGCATAAAAAATTCGAACCGAAAAGAGAGTCCTTATCTAAAGTTGGAAGACTTTTTTACGAAGAAAACTCTACAATTAATATCGGAGTAGCATGAATATTTTCCAACGTACTTTACGAGTGAACTTTGAGTAAATGTCGAAAGGTAACACGACGAAATTTATGTCCCGATTTGCATAGCATATCATACTTTAACAACTTTGAAATCAAAACCTTGAGTTATTATTATCAATTTCAGGAGAGAAACATTAGTTCTATAAACGTCAACTTTGAATAAAAATCTATACTAATCTGACTTTCAATAATAATTATACTGTATCTCTTTCAGAAAAGGGTCAGCGAATTCCGCGGATGAGCGCTACTTGTATATTCTATTTATTAAAAGGGTTGTACATTTTTTTTGTACTTAAATCACAAAGCATTCATTAAATGACAATGAAGATCTTGTTTTCTTATAAAATTTCTAATGAAAGTGGCAAATTTTTGCCTTTGTACATTGTGTACATTTTGTTTCAGATTTACATTAGAAATACTGCATTGAATACACGACTAACATAGGAAGAACAATTGCATGAACAATTTCGTCAACATCGACATCTATTTGTATCTCAATTTATTCTCATTATTCTAACAATATCTCGATTAGGTCTCGTGTTTTTGTCGAAATGTATGAAGTCAACTCGAGATCCATGACTTTATCTTGGAAATTATTTCATTACATTTTTTGTCTTTATTTCATCAGCAGAATTATACTACGAAGAGTTTCAAGTAGCCATCAACAATTTACGCTTATATCTTCGTCGAAATAACTGCTGTTACGCTTAAAATAAAATGACTATTCATGCTCACTCAGAATTACATTTTCAAATATTGAAAGCAGATACTCTCTTCAACGGGCCTGTTCGTTTCTCGATGTAATGTATATTTTTATGATTATCTACAAGTATCTTTCAGTACAAGATGAGCCGATAAAAATCTTAGTTTGAGAATACCAAATAGTCAGAAGTATATACAGTTAAATTTAATTTAAAAGATTCAAATGGTTGATTGAAGAAAGAGTACAAATAAAGATTTCTAATTATACACCCAAGGATTTATAATTTATAAGCGTATCTATGAAAAGCACGTGAAACGTTAAAACACCGTTTTCGTGTGTGGCTGGGGATACAGAGGTTTTATTGAAATTTGATTTGAACAAAATATTGTAGACGTATATCTTGCTCCTTATATATACATATAGAAAATAACAATTTCTTTATTTATACTATCATTTATTAATTAAATAAATAAATCAGTGGAATAAAATAATATAACAATAGTATGACAACAGTATGTGACAAAGGCACATCCATGGCTGATGATGTAAATGATTACTTGTGCACAAGCAAAGTGGACAATGTCCATGAACCAAGAATGCAATCAAAAGAATTAGAAGATCAAATTGATGAAATGGATACATATTCGAATGATACAACTGATACGAGTAAAACATTAAAAAGGCAAAATTCGTCATCAAGTAGATATGAAGAAATAGATTTAATCGCAAGTGATGAAAAATTTACAATTGTTCAACACAAAGATCGAAAAAAACAGCAGCGAACCGATAATAAAGGAAAAATTCAGACAGATCAAGATAAAATCATCCAGGGCAACCAACAAATAACATCGTCTGATAATTCGAAGATCAATAGTCGAATTGTGATCAACAGCAGCTTAAAAAATAACAACAAAAGAATTGATCCCTATTCGAACAACACCAGTCAAACATATACTATTAGTCATCAATATCAAAATGAAGAACGACAAAATTTACCTCGACAAGATGAATCATCAGTGAATAACAGGAATGAAAGAAATCTACCATCAGCTGATACATCCAATAATATGTCATCTGTCAACCAAGTACACATTAGTAAACACGCATTGAGTTATGCTGTAAACGAACAGTTACCACCACTGCATATAATATGTACGCCTAGAATAAATAATCATCAAGATGGAGCAAAATTAGTAAATGCTTTAATTGGCTTCATTGAAAAAGACTTTCAAGAAAAAAATAAGGATTATAAATTACCATTAGCTTTCGACTACTGGTTTCATTGTAAGAATGGTAACTTAGTATGTTTTACAAAACATATTGAGGTGTTTGTTTACCTATGTGATCAGAACAATCAACCTAAAACGCTGAATTCAATTGATATCAATTTCGCCAAACCTCGACATTTTCCGCATAAACATACATTAATAATGAAATATGTTACAAACGAAATCTCTCTTGAAGAAGTTCGTAATGCAATTGAAATCTAATGATGAATATGATCAGTTGCTAAAATCTGGAGGAATATCCGTAGATGGAAGAATGTTTGAAGTACATGAATTTTTAGCACCACCGCGATTACTTATGTGCTCGAAATGTAATGATCCCGGACATATCAGAAAGTATTGTAAAATCAAATACGATGTTTGCCGTAGATGTGGTCAGGATAAATCAATTGGTGAACATAAAGATTGCACAATTGTATGCCATCGTTGTAAACAATAATTGAATATAGAAAATCTTTGATTCGTGAATTAAAAATGAAACCTCATTTATTACCGCCAAATATTCAGCTATTTATTCCAAGTGAATATCGTGAAAATGAATCAAAAACAAGTCGAATTACTTCTAATTTAATGCTATCTAATAAAAATACTTCAACGAACAACACTAGAACGAATCAATATGGCTGCAGTAGTCAAACACCGTTTAACATCAACTTACGCAAATGGCCGATTCTCAGTGAACAACAGCAAAATGAAGGCGAAGATAAGGCAACATGTAATCAATCTATTTGGCTACAGCTCGAAGAAAACAAAACCGTGATCGAGAACCTAAAACAAAATATTAATACCAAATTGAAAAGTTATCAAGAAAAAGTTAATGACAATGTTACAAAGTTAAAATCAATCTTATCAACATTCGTAGAACAGATAAAACATCAGGGTGAATGTGCCGAAAGATGCTACTCAACATTAAACGAAATTATTCCTCTTCTATCGGTTACGTTAGATGTATTTCAAAAGATTATAATGAAATGTAATTCTCAAACCTTAACTGATAATAATAATGATGAATATAAATCAACATTGAATCAAGTTTTTGAAGCTGTGAAATCAATGCAAGAACGAAATAATATTCTACAATCGGAACAACAAGCAATTGAAAAACAAGGTCAGCTCTTAGTCCAAGCTATAGATAGTTTATCAGTTGACAATGAATAACTATTTTCGCTTTTCGTCGCATAATATTTGTCCTTCAACTGCTGTAGCTTTCAATGGAACAGATAAAGAGAGAGAAATCCTTGCTGAAATGATAAACGAGTGGAATAGTCGGATTTCAATAACTCAAATTAGTGAAAGCTGGAAAAAAGCTCGTCCTCAATCTACTAAAGAGAATATATGTATACTATTATTTAATGTTGAAGGTCTGAATACTCATACTGCGGATGTCGACTCATTGCTATCGAGTTACCATCCGCATATATGTATATTAACAGGAGCAGGGGCAGCTGTTCGTAAAAATATTACATTCAATAACTACCATTCAATATCGCAACCTGGAACAAATTCATTTGGTGAAGTGATGATACTTCATCAACATCATATCAAATGTAAAATTGAAAGGACTGACCTAAATTTTATCATGTTAGAAGTATCTATACATCCGGAACCTATATATATAGGAGCAATATACGTTCCTCCTAACGCACGCATTCCTTTTCAACTATTTGACGAGTTTCAAAATAAGAATTTCTTTATATTCGGAGACTACAACGCTAAGAATAAGAATTGGAAATGTCAGGAAAACAACATAAATAGAAATCATCTAGAAAACTGGTTTAATCTAACAGGTAACGAGGGAATATTTCCGAACAAAAGAACATCGAAGAAATCTGATTCAGTAATCGACTTTGCAATAACTAATAATGCAGATGGATGGATGACTGAAGTTTTTGATGAAGGAACATCTGATCATTATCCAGTGATCTTTCAGTCCTCAATTGCTATGTGTGAAAAATCTCACTTCAAAAAGACAAACTGGATGATTTTTAAATTTTTTCTTGAGATCATTAACCAATATTGGATGTCACTAGTATACAATCTAGATGAACAATCCTTCTTTAATCTCTTCTCATTATTTTTAAAGTCGCTGTGTGATAGATGCAGCGAATTTGAGGAGACACATAAATATCGTCCTCCATGGCCATACGAACTAGTCCTACTAGCAAAATCTGTAAATAGAGCAAGACGATCTTATAGGAGAAATAAAACGTATGCGAAACTCCACCTCTATTTATCCTTGAAGGAAATCTACATGGATAAAAGATCTAGTTTTTTTCAACAAAAGAGAGAGGAAGAAATGGAATGGGCAAATGAAGGAAACAACATATGGAAATATGTTAAACCTTCATTCCATAATTTTTCTCCTCCTTTTAAAGGATTAAATGTAAATTCGAGAGTAATCACAAACGAAAGAGAAGTAGTGGAAATTCTAACAAAATTTTTTGTGAATCATTTTGATGAACCAAAACATGATGACAATAACATCGAATACTTACGTTCAATTGAGGCAATGAGAACTATCGAGTTTACACCGAACATTCCATTGGATCAGATAACATTGATAGAAGTTCTAAACGAATGGAAAAATTTTAGACCTAAGAAATCAACCAATAGTAGTGGTATGTCAGCTTTTATGCTCAAACAATTACCTAGCGAATATTTGGGAATAATCACAATCTTATTCAATAAATGCGCTATGAAAGGAGACTTTTTCAACGAGAGTAAACATGCCAAAGTGGTATGTCTCTCAAAAGACGGACTATATCCAAGCGAAAATAGATTGAGACCGATATCTCCTCTACCAAATATAGGCAAGTGGTTCGAAAGAATAATCCATAGAAGAATACTAAAGTGGTGTGAGGAGTTTAACATATACACTGATGAACAATCAGGATTTACCTCTCAGAGAAGACTTCAAACGAGAATAGTCTCGTTAATAGAGGATATAAGATTGACAACTACAGCTTGCAACAGACCGGCACTTGCCATTTTTGTTGATTTTCTCAGCGCGTTTGATAGACTTTGGTTTCCTGCACTATTTTCATCACTAATGAAATTAAACATGCCAATAGCATATATAAAATGGATTTCTATTTGGCTGAAAGATAGAACGATGGAAGTACACTATGGGGATACTGTATCTAAAGCAATAAAAGTGAAAGTGGGAGCGCCTCAAGGATCAGTACTAGCTGCTACATTATTTAGACTTCATATTCATTTTCTACCGAGTCTTTTCTTTCAAAGCAGTACTCACCTTTTTGCTGATGATCTGGCAATATTAATTACAGGTAAACTGGAGGACAAATTTTCGACAAACATAATCTATCTTGAGGAAAGAGCAAAACAAGCGATGAATCTGCTTGAAAACTTTGCAGATAATAATCTCTTACCTGTGAACATAAGTAAAACGAAAGCTATACTGTTCCATAATGTTGTTTCTCCTGGAGATGCTAAAATTGAATATAAAAAGAAAAGAATTGAAACTGTCTCGTCATTTAAATATCTAGAAGTTACTCTATCTACTAAACTTGGATGGGGAAAATATATAGACGACAAACTAAGGAAGGTAAGAAAAATTTACAACGCAATGAAGATTCTATTCTATAAAATTCCGAGAAACAATATAAAACTACGTAGAAAAATCTTTTTTGCTTCTGCCCTGCCTCATTTTGCATGGTTATTCTCGACCTGGTTTTTCTTTACTGATCTACAGCAAAGAAAAATAAACTCAACATACAGTCAAGGAATAAGGATAGTATATAATCTGTATGGATGGGATACACTATCTACACAAATATTAAGCCGTGAGAAAACTCTATCTGATTTCATTTATTCTTATTGGACTCGATTCTCTAAACATCTTGAAACATCGTTAGAAGCAACACAATACCAACATACCTGGATATCGTATGGAATAATAAGCACGTATAATAGAGCCGAGTACAAAAAGTTGGACTTTCGGAAGAACAGCATTTTCCTCAATAGATTAGTAAGTAGGGCTAAGCATAGTAAATCGGATTGGTTAAAATCTGAAGCTAATCATAAACCGCAGTATGAGATATTCAGAAAATCTTCAACATACATTAATGAATTTGTATATAAATACTTCCTACAACCTCCATAATACAGGAATAAGAGAATAAAAATGTGTAATACAAAAGAAGTTTTTTATCGGTTGTTACTAATTAAGGAAATAGATGTCATAAGATGCAAGTAATGAAACAAAATATGAGTTAAATATTGAACTGCTTCTACTCGTATGTTATGATTTTGTCACCAAGATTCTCTCTCTTTATATGTATATATCTGAAAGATTAGATCTTTTTTATATTTTTTATTTTTATTAATGTGAACCAGTTACGGTACAATAAATATCTATGTTTAAAAAAAAATATTGAATGAATAGTTTTATTCGTTTGTCCTTTTATTTCTTTAGAGGAAACAAAGAAGAAGAATAAAAAAGACAAAAGTTCTTTTTCTTTTGAAATTCAAATAAAACAATTCCATCAAGTTTCTTCACTTTATTACAAATATTTATCAAATGCTTGACGAAGGATGTTTGAAAATTCAATCTTTCGACGAATCGTTTTCCATTCTCAATAAAACCACGAATTAATCATAAAATTTTTGAGTTATTCTTTTCGTTTTTTTATTCTAACTTTATCTTTGAAAGCATCATGTGCATCTTCATCTGTTCTTATCAAACTATGAAATTACCAAGTACTTTTTTGCTTCTTAAAGAGAGATAAAACGAAAGTCATGTTTCATTTTGGGTAAAAGCCAAATTGTTATTCAAAATAAGGTAAGTTCTAACTGAATATAGAGTCAGGAAAAATCCTTTGATTGGATGAATAATGCGTGTCACTCGATATTAAGCAATAACCATTAGAGAAACTTTGAGATGTGGAAACTGAAGACATTCCCATGAGAAAGAAGCAGACTCGTCCGATGTGAATAGACTTGAAGTCTATCCACACTAAAAGCATACTTTAATGATTTCAAAGCGAATTCTAAGAAAAATTAACTTAATTACGTTTATTCCAGAACCATCTGGTCTTATCATTATCGACTCAATCTCTATATATAATGCTCAGTGTACGTGTGTGTGCGTCTGTCTGTCTGCATCATGTTAAAGATGAAAGATCGAAATGGAGCTTTAAACAAATTGAAAAGAGCTGTCCAAGTGGAAAGCTAAAAGTTGCATTGAGTTATGTTTTCATTCTGAAAGGTTCTGCATATTTGATTATTATTTAGCAATGTTCTATAGATATAATGTTGAATATGTATACTCATTTATCGTATAAATATTTTGATAAAAATTAGTATTACTAAAATTAAATACGGTATCATAATTCACTATTATCGTTAATCAAATGACTCTCAACATTTTGATTATATTTTCTTTCATATACGAAAAATTGAAAAAACGTTTCTTTAAAGTAGAAAGACCATTTAGTTGATAATATACCTAGGCATGTCTTGATAGAGAAAAGCTTATCTATTCATCTATCATTCATAAAAAAAAGAGGGTCTCTCGGTTGATGCGCGACTTTCACGATAACGATATTACAATCAAAACAATATATCTCTCACTCTCACCTATACCCTCTTAATAGACCTTTAGTGGGACAAGTAAAATGGGAAAACCAGTGAAGCATACGATAAACACATTCTACAAGTAATTAATGTGCAAAATGAAATTCAAAAAGCACAAAGATTGTTACATTTGATTTATACAGGTAAATTTTGTATATTAAAGAAAAGAAAAAAATTAAATCAAACAGTATAAATATATATGGACAACCATCATTTTTACATTTAAACTGTACGACACAAATATTTTTGACATCGATCGATAGGTGATCGTTTTCCGTTATAATCACTTCTATATTCACATTACCATTTCAATGATTCATAATTGATCTTCATTTTTTCTTTGTTAAATTTCACTAGATTATACTCTACTGGTTTCCATGGAATCAGAAGTACTATCAGATCAATGTTCCATTCAACAACAAATTATAATCGACCAATTCGATTGCATTTCAGAAGCATCACATGAACAAATGAGTGCAGAAAATAATGTCGACTCCGATGAGGTCTCTACAATGAATTATAAATTGGAAAGAGTGTAACGAAAAAAGGTGAAACGTGCTGATTATTCGTTTGCTGAACTCTTGATTATTGAGTTGACAGTGAGTTTGGTTTGATTGTTTACTTCAAGTATACAATCAATATTTTATTGATAAGATAAAAGTTATACGAATAGAAAGAATAACATGCGTAGAAAGAATGTAATAGTGTGTGAATCTATCACCAAACTCTTCTATGTTCGATTCACTCTAGGTATTTATACCTAAAGAGAAAAGAGAGAGAAGAGAGAGAAGCGAGAGGAAAGAGCGAAGAGAGAGAAGAGAGCAAAGAGAGCAACAATAGAGAGAACATCTTGCATATATAAATTTAACAAAGAGTCCATGAGAAAAGTAATGGAAATGAGATCATATAACGATAGTCAATCTGTTGCTTCAGATCTGGTCAATGTCACACAATTAGCATTACAAATCTCGGTGAATGATGAAGGTCGTTAACTGTTCTATTAAACCACATCATGTGTGAATGTCTTTATTTGTTCTTTTCCGCTTCATTAATTTTGCTCGTTCTGTTGTCGCCAAGTGTGAATGAACTTCTCTCTATCATTGAGTGTTTCTTTTCTTTCTTCCTTAATTCATTCTGCTTCATTGATCATCTTCTTAATTCTTCGATTTGTTTGTTCTTGGCACATTCAGTAAAATCATCATTATCAAAACATTGATCACCGGTGATACTCAATTCGGTAAGTGTAGAAGTTTTAGCTAATGCTTCACAGAAACGAGATAATATAGTCGATGAACTTGACCAAAAACTCAATTTTAAATGTTGTACAGACGATTTTTCTTTGAGAAGATCGTATAAAAATTCGATATTGTTGGAATATTTGATAGTCAATGTGATTGGTTCTTGACTATTTTTAAAACATGACGAAAAATCTTTTCCTTGTCCAATCCAATTACCACCAGATATGTTTACTACTCGACAAATTTTATTCTGCGATAAAATTCGTCCAAGAAAGTCCATATCTCTATTTTGAAAACTTTGAAAAAAATGAATATTCAATGATTTATTATTAACTCCGACTTTCGCTTTAAGAATTCTCGAAATTTTATCGATGTATTCGACATAATCAAACGACGAATGGAAGAACAATTAATAATAGTATCAAATAAACCATTCAAATTGTATTCATTTAATGACCATCGTCCGTAACTGTACAATATAGATTGCCTAGTGTGTTTCTACTATCTGTCGTTTCTAAATAAGCTTCTAATTCTCTCAATTGTGCACCTTGAAGTAGAGCTGAAGATGTATCGTTTGATTTCATTTTCGATGGACTCGAAGAGTTAAGTTCATTGGAAGTTTCCTCTAATACTTTTTCAACTAATCCATCTCCAACAGGCGTTGATACGTTTCCTAGTTGAGGAATATGAAATCCGCCTACAGCAAACAAAGCTCGAGCGACCGATAATGTTGTTGTTAATTAAGATCCGTATTTTTTAAGAAATTCTTGCGATTTCTGTATTGCATAATCTTCATGTGGAGCAACATGAAGTTCATCAGGTCTGTCTGAACATTCACATAGGAAATATAATTTAAATTGAAGAAGAAATATATTTTTCACAGTATTGGCAATAGAAGAAATAACATTTGCTGATTATCGATACACAAAGCTGATGCAGCGGGAAAACGTAGTTGGACATCTTTCAAACGTAAACATGTAATACTATTGATGACAATAGTTTGAATGTCTACTGTAGTATCACCGAAGCGTACTGATTGAACTTTTGCCATAAGAATAATTGATGATTAGAATGAAATTCAAATATAACACATGAAAACTAGGAAACCATTAGTTGAATTCTGTTTTTATAATGTCAGCATCACTAATGATAAGAACAATATTAAGTCCAAAGATACATTAGATCGTAAGTTTCTAGTGTGATATTCGTTGTCTCGAGAACTTGAAACGTAAACATATTGATTTCATTACTCTATAAAATTCATTTTTATATGTTTGTGATGGTAAAATAAATATAATAAATGTTATTGTTGATGGTATAAATGATACAAAATAACCAGATAAAAGTAAATATGGATTTCGTATTGGTGTCATACATCTTGAAATATGAGAAATAATTAAACGAGGTAAAGCCAAAGAAATTAATATAATTGGACTTATAATTAAACGTTTATGAATATTTAATTGTTGATAATAGTTTGTTGTATGAATTGCTGTTGATTTTATTTGACCAGTTCCAATAATAATCATAAGAGCTGAAATAATATTTATTGAAAATGGAACAAGAAAATGAACCATTGAAATTATAATATCATAAGCCTTTAAAAACGATGATGGATAACTGACAACACACCAAGTTCGTTGTTCAACATAATCTTCAATTAATCGACGATACAATGGATCATGAATTGTAGATATAACATTAAAACAAATAATTAATAAAGTAATCAATTTAGCCATTGCTATACTTTTTTTCTTATTAAATTTTAAATTAAATCGAACAATCATTGCACGTTCAATACCAACACATGCATGAAGCCAAGCATTTATCGATAAGAAAATTTTTAAACAAAAATCAATTATAAAACAACCATAACGATCATTTATTATCCACATTTGTGTTAATAATAAATAGAAAAATTTAATCATTAAAAAACAAATTATAATTAATGATATTATTGATGAAAATAATAAATACAAACCACAACCAATATCTCTTGTTTTTGGTTGAATAAATGTTATTATCGATAGACAACTATCGATTAAACCAAATACAAAAATAAGAATAACAATAATAAAACAAATTTTAATAACCAATGTTTGATTATTTCGTAAAATATGTGGACCAATAATAGCATCTAATGATAAACTATATTCCAATATTACAAATTGACAAAGATTTCCATAATAACAATCTGAACAAATACATATTGATGTTTTTGAACATGGTTCATTATTTTGTAAACATTTTCCATTATTTTGACAATAATTAATACCCGGACGACATTCTGTATGATTATGTTTAAAGTAAAAACAATCAAGTTGTTGATAAAAATTACAAAAACACATTTGATCATCATCATCATAAAAACATTGAAATTTTTTAAGTATTTTATTTAAACATAAATTATAATATAATTTTGTACGTTTTAATTTCTTATATTTAATTATTGTATCATTGAATAACTCTCGAATATGAAAACATCGTTCATATTCTCTAATTGTATAATTTTTTATTGGTTTATCAAGAAGTAATAATGAAAAATAATAATCCGGTGGAATTTCTATAAAACCTATTTGTGGTAAAAAATGTGTTGGATTATAAACGATTAAATTTTGTTGATATAATTGAATATATTTTATATAAGATGTATGTTTATGTGGTTTATTCTCATATAATGTTATCAAATGAATGAGTATCGATAATGGTGGTTTAAATATTGATTTATCAATTATAATATCTATATACGATGATTTATATTCACATGAATCACCGAAATATTCTTCCGAACATATACATCGACGATCTGAAATTTTTTCATCAAGAGAAATACATGTTCCATGATTTTGACATGGAAATGTTTCACATGATAAAGATGAAACATAACATCGTGAACCTATTCTTCCTAATTGACATAAACATATTGGTTTAATATCTTTTCGTCCTCGACCAATACACAATGATTCAGATGAACAATGACAATTGTTATTAATATCACATTTATTTCCAGACCAGCCTTGATGACATTGACAAAAAGATTTATTTGCATTTGTATATCGAATACATTCGCCATGTGAACTACAGTCACAATTTGCTTTCAATGAGATTAAATCTCGATCTGTTTCTGTTAGAATTACAATTGCAGTCAAACGATTAACAGGAAGAAACCAAAATTTAATCTCAAAATACCACGAACCACGATAAGCAAAATGATTTTGTAGATCTAATCGATATGCATCAATTCGAACATAATATTTTGATTGTTCCTCATCGGATAATAATTGTGAATATAATAAATTGAAATGAAATTTCGGTAGACATTGATAATCCGGTGTATATAAAATATCTTGATAAGATATAATTGTACCGTTTAGAGGATCAATAAGTGAAATAAGAAGACGATAAACTAGATAACGATCAAACATTGATGATGTTTGAAGTTGTAATACAATACTTAAACGTTTCGTTTGATATTGACAACGATCTCCATAGTAAGATGAAGGACAAAAACAAGAAAAATTGTTCTTTAAATTTAACGTATGTACATAAATTCCACGATGACAAAACCATGCTAATTTTTTTGGTGATATTGATGGAAAAGATGAAATTTTCTTTTTTTGAATTTGATGTTGTTCTTCGATATTATTATTGCCATCATAGGCAATAAAATATCTAATAGAGAAATATTTTTCTAATGGTTTTTCTATTAGATCACAAAAATATTCATCATTACCAGAGGGACAATCAATAAGACCATCACAACGTCTTTCGCGTGGTATCCATTGCCCATTCAAACAGGGATACGAATCTGGTTGACATGATTCATTACCCCATCGACACAACAAATTATTTTCATCATTATGCATTGGACAATCTGGATTACAGTCACAAAGTTGAAGTGGACTAATACATTCAAGTGAATCCCAACAATAAAATCGTTTATCATAGTCAAATGGATATCTTCCTTGACAATAATATCGTTCATCAGTAGCACCAAGACAATGTACAATTTCATCACCTGTATAGTTAATTGGTAAACAAGCCATTTCTCCATCTTGGGGTAGAGCGCAATAATGGCTTTGAGAAGAATTATAATACACACGACATTCATCACTAAGTGTATTAGGACATTCAATTTCATCATTTCCCTGTAGACATGTCCATAAATCATCACAATATGTATATCGTGTAATGCATGGTACGTGTTCACAATCTATTTCATCTGTTTCGTTATATTCATCTGGTTCGATCATGTCTAATTGTTTATTACAAATTTTTGGAAATGTTATTTGATCTCTTATTGATAATCCTTTTCGAATATATTCACAAGCATTTGAACCAGATATTTGACATTTTTCACCAAATGATTCATCTGAACTATCTTGACATTGACGGAAATTATCCATTATAAATCGACGTGGAATACATTTATTTTCCGATCGACATTTAAATCGATGAGATAATGAACAAGCATCACCAATAACAGTCGTTTCTTGTTCATCTTCACCACCAGGACAATCGATTATAGAATCAAACAGACGATGTTTAGAAATAAACTTCGACAAATTTGGACATTGATACAGTGAAAATGATGGAACAATTTCATTGGTAAATGAACAAACTTTGAATACATGTCTCAAATCATTCAGTAGATGAACCCATTCTCTATATATTTTTCGTCGAAAATTAAGTTTACTGGATAACTGACACGTCCGATTATAAATATCAATCGTTGGTATAAAGTTTGGACAATATGATAAATTATAACATATATAATCTGGTAAATAATTCTGATTATCAATAATATCAGTTGCATTTGCAAAATGTTCTGATGTATAAACAAAGTAAACATGACTATCTAATATTGGTTGTAAAGGATAAACAATTAAAGATGGACAAAATTCTTTTATCGCTGGACCACAATGCCATTTCCAGCTGGAACAGATCTCCCCACAATTGATAGTAATAGGAGAAAATAATGAATATTTTAATGCACATGTAACATATTCATAACATTCAGTCATATTTTCACTTACATTTACATATGAATATAGTGCGAGTGAATACAATGTTTCTTCCATTAAGACAATTATAATTACCGACATTTGCATTTACTCTGCGTCGTTCACTAGTAAATAGAAATTGTCCATCACCACAAGAAAATTCACCGATAGAATTTACAAGATCTTCACAAAAATAGAAATGATCAATTGAACAAGTTGCATTTCGCAGAGGATATTCGTCAGAACCATCTAGGCAATCGACTGATAAATCGAAAAAGAATTCTTCAGGTATACATTGACCATTTGAACAACGATATTCACTTTTTGGATCACATTCGTTTGTTTCAAGTTGAAAACAATTTCGTTCATCTGCACCATTGATACAATCCATTTTACCTGACATATAATTCGAAAGATAATTTGAGAATGAGAATTACAAACAAATTCTTACCATCACATATTTCTCGCCAATCTAAACATAATTCAATAGGACGTTGGCATTTATCTTTCAAACCCATATAACATGGTACAGTCGAATTTGTTTGTATTAATACATCGATTGAATTAATATATTCGATACGTTTTAATCGAAATCTTCTTTGAATAATCTCATCAAATGATAATCGACCATTAACAAAATCTTCGTTATCAAATGAGTATTCGCAAAAAACACCAAACCAACCTGCTTCACAGAAATATATTGTTTCGTTATCATTTTGCTCGTAAATTAAATAACGTTCCAATAAATCAAGTGAAATAGATGCAAGAAGTAAATCGTTAGTTGCATTTAATAAACGTAGAATAGAAAATGTACTAACGAAATTTATTGTATTCAAATTAGAAGATATAGTTGGCTGTTCTTCGTTATCCATTTCGTTTTCAAGTAGTCTAATACAATAAGGACTTATTGAGAAAACATCTCTGTTTAATGTTAGTGTAGTCGTAGTATACATGCAGCCATATTCGATTAGACCAGTTAACGATGACTCTTTTGCAAAACGATTGTCAGTATTGTATAATCGAGGCCATGCATCACTTGAGGTTAAGCACGATAGAAACAGCAATTGTAATAACAGTTTAATATGCATATTTCTCTTTCTTATGCTCAAATGTCAATGATTTATCATTTGAAACTGCTAACAATTTTAATATAATAAATCAGGAGACAGATGGTTATTTATTTGACAGAACTGTCAATTTTAGCGATAAAAGACCAACAAGTTTGTTTGATTCAACTTCAACTTTCAAGTCACAAACTCGAAGATAAAAGTGAGTTTTTGATAAGATTCATTTCATCATCATTTTTACTCGTTCTATTAGATTATAACGAGTGAAACAAAAGATAGACAAAGTTTTGACTATTGCTAAAACTTATTTTTCGCGCTGTAGCATGTGTTAGGTTTTATTTCCCTTCTAATAATCTGTTTTTGCATGATGCAAGTTTGATCGCCAAAATATTGCTCCCTCTGAAAACGGAAAGTACAGCTACGAAATAAGTGGTCTTCTGTATTATAGGAAACTCAAATTTATTGGTTAGAATGAATCTAATATTTTCGTGATTGGTTTAAGTAAACAAAAGTTTAGCTCAGCAATGTGTTTTTATTGTAAAGATTTGGCTGATTGGAATTTTGACTTGAGATCATGTACCGTAGAACCATAGATTCTTATACAAATGCAAAAACTAATCGACAAAAATTTTTGGTATCTTGATTATTATATATTTAAAAAAAAGATATCCAAACTGTGAACATCGATTAATCAACACATACACACAGATATTCGTAGTTATCAATCTGTTCACAATAGCCATTTCTGTACCGTTCCAATTCGCAGATCAGTCTGCAGAACCCATGCCCTTCATTGTCTGGAGTACATGTTTCAATTGGGATAATGCGGTCTCTTTGACCTGTCCACACCGCTAAAAGATCAAGAAGGCAGACCAAAAGCACAACAACTGCTTTCAGATGCATTGAATCTAGTATGAAAATATATATATTTCATCATAAAATCGTTTCATTGTAAACTCACCTTTTATGTTTGCTAGCTTGATTGGAATAAGAAGTGAGAATGTTGTATGAAATTCAATGTGAAAATGTCGGGTATATACACAAGTTTACCGCGAACATAATCGAATTGCGAAGTAAAATGACGTTTCATTGTACTTCCTTTATTGACATGTGATATTGAATCATGATTATCAGTACATTCATTTTTGCGCAAATAAATCTGATTTATGCCGACGCACCAAGGAAGTGAACTTACACAATAAAGAAAAAACAGATAAGCAATGATTATTCATAGATAACTATTACCTCGGAAGATTCATACATACTCTTCTCAGAAACGAAACAAATGTTGTTCACTTTCACAAAACGATATTTTTTAATTCAAACATAGTTTCCATCAAAAGATAGTGCTTGAAATTCTCGACAAGATCATATGTGACGAGACCCAAAATAGTTATAGATACATAGGAAAACAGATGGAAAATAAACCTACATAGCAAGCTGAAAAATTAACTGGTTGGAAATAATAAATCGTCATGTTTTGCACTCAGATTCTTCTTTACTTAACTCATTCTATTAGAAAAACAAAATATAGTAGAAGATAGAGCGTGAAAAGCTCTACCATAATCCATCTTTTCTTATCTCCTCTTTTCGTAATTCGATCCTTGGAAATTGTACAACTTTTCATGCTGTATCTTACGGTTTATCATATTTTAGTTTAAAAAAAAAACATATACGATAACGAGAGGGTGAAATAAGAAAAAACACTATTTTTGCACATTCGAAATTTGATGGCGATCCATTTTGAAAACAAAAACTTCAATTATAAAATAGTCAATCTTACGTTTGTATGTCTTCAGTTTTTATCTCTTCTCAAATCTACCTATAATAGATTTTGGATCTAGTCATATGTGGTTTTATAGAGAATTTCAAGCAGTATCATTTGATAAAGAACGTGTTTGAATGACACGAATAATAATGTAGAAATTCGAAAGACACTAACAGCGCAACTCTTTATGGTACACCCGTTATCTACTACATGATTTAATCTCTTATATTCACTCGTAAACTGATCGTTCATGTATAACGGAAAATTCTGATTTCCCTTGTTTTATTTGAACCTATCCTATTACTGTGACGATCTTCGATAGAAAGAACATCAATATTGGTACAATCCGACTTCATTATATTTGCTTCTATCTACATCTACAATCGTCACGCTTTAATACAAAACACGTGTTTATATACATGCACACCGGAGATAAGGAAAGAATAGGGACAAGGTGAAAAGCAATGTGCGAAGTAAGGACAAAATGTAGGGACAAAGTATGTATACATTTAACTGGGACTGTTACAATTACTTGTCTTTCTATCTAAATAAAGTAGCTCTTGTGGTTGATGAGAAAACATTTTTGGGCTTTGTTTGAAAGATTATGCATCTCTACTTCCTGTAGCGATAACATCAATCTATGACCAAGAATGTTCCACGTATATTACAGATCTATAAACAATAAAAGCTTTGTATTACATATCTTTTAGAGTGTGCTTTTGACTATGCTACATCGATAACAGTTACATGCAACTATACTGTTGAGAGCTATGGCTTATATTAGAGATAGTTGTCACTCGTTGAGCCATTTTTTTGCCGTTTGATCGTGCTGCTATTCATTCTTTATTTATCAGTTAGAATTGAATTTATTCTTCTGTTTTAGTTTTATAATACACTATTTTCTATTTTCAATATGGCTAATAACACGCATTTACAACGACAAATATATACTCTCGATGATTATATCATACTTTGGCTCGATTGCGAGGAAAATAATGCGTTTATTGATTTACAAAAAGTTTTTAATGCTACTCAAATATTTAATGAACCTGATTCTTGTATCGATTTTATCACAGATATCAAAGATCAGGCGATCTTTCTCATCCTATCAAACGTTCGTAACGATTCCTTAATACCTTTGATTCATACCATTCCTCGAATTGATTGTATTTATGTCTTTGATGATAATAAATATAAACACGAAGAATGGATGAAAACCTGGAGAAAAGTCAAAGGTGTTTTTACTTCAATCAGAGATCTTACTGATTCACTCAAACAAGATATTTCCATATATAACAAGAATTCAACATCCATCAGTATTATTTCCAAATCATCAGTTGTCGATTTAAATGAACTCGAATCTTCATTCATGTATTCACAATTATTGAAGGAAATTATTCTCAAATTACAGTACGATTCATCAGCGAAAGCAGAATTTATTAACTATCTCCGTATTAAACATATCAATAATAATGTTGGATCCCGTGATATCGATGAGTATGAACAAGATAATGATCCGCAACATTCACCGATTTGGTGGTACACGAAAATATCCTTTATTTATTCATTACTCAATCGAGCTTTAAGAATACAAGATGTGAATACTATGATTAAAATGGGTTTTTTTCTACAAAATCTTCATCAACAGATTGAAGATTTACACATTAAAAAATCAGAAAATAAATATATTACAACTGTTTATCGAGGTCAAGGTATGTCGACAATGGAATTCGAGAAAATTAAGAAAAATATTGGTGGACTCCTGGCGTTTAATAACTTCTTATCAACAACCATTGATCGACAGGTTTCTTATCTCTATGCCGATAGTTCTCGAAATAATCCTGATTTAGTCGGTATTCTCTTTGAAATGAAGATTGATCCATCGATTAAATCCGCTCCGTTTACTTCATTAGAAAAAATCAGTTATTATCCAGAAGAAAAAGAGGTTCTATTTTCAATGCATTGTGTATTTCGAATTGATGATATCCAACGTCTTGAAGATCGATTATGGAATATTAAACTCATATTGACGAGTGACACTGATGAACAACTAGCGCGCGTGACTGAACATTTACGAAAAGAGATTATAACAGATCATGGATGGCATGGATTGGGTGCTCTGATGATCACGATGGGTGAATTTGACAAAGCCGAGGAAATTTACACAGCACTAAATGAGAATGACCATCATTTACAAAAAATTGGAGTATTCGATCATCAACTTGGACACATTAAAAGTTCCAAGGGAGAAAAGATTGCTGCCATTTCATATTATAACGAAGCATTAAAACGTCAACAAAATTGCCTTCCAGCAAATGATCCAAAAATAGCAGCCATCTACATAAACATGGGCGAGACTTATACATCTGCGCAAGATTATTCATCCACACTCTCGTGTTTACAACAGGCACTTAATATTCAACAAAAAATTTTCTCGCCAAACCATCCAAATGTTGCGCTTACCTACAATAATATAGGAATGGTGTATCGTTCTATGGGAAATTATTCAAAGGCGTTGGATCACCTTAGAAAGACACTTGAAATTCAACAACAAGTGCTCCCTCCCAATGCTCCTGAATTTACTATTACTTATAATAATTTGGCGCTATTGCATGATGAATTAAGTGAGTATTCAGTTGCCTTATGGTATTATGAACAAACATTGAAAATTCAACAGCGAATTCTTCCATTCGATCATCCCGACCTGGCACGAACTTACAATAACATTGGTGGAGTATATGCATCGATTAAAGAATACAATCATGCACTATCAAATATGAAAAAAGCATTGGAAATTTTACAAAAATCGTTTCAGTGTGACCATCCTGATATGGCATCTATTCATCAAAACATTGGTAATATCCATGTGTCACTCAAAGACTATCCAGTTGCATTATTATCTTTTGAAAAAGCCCTCGAAATTCGACAGAAGATGTGTCCTCCTGATTATGTCATTCTACTCGATAGCCATAATAATATTGCCAAAATCAACTTTTTAATGGCTAATTATTCAATTGCTTTTTCGGAATATAAAAAAATCCTACAAAATATAGAACAATTTAAGATACAACACTATCCTGAATTGCCTATTGTTTATACTCAGCTGGCAACATTACACTTCATGCGTGGTCAATTAAAAGAAGCAATTGAATATGCAACGCTGGGTGTTGACATAGCCTCTCGTATACCTCAAAGAGATCCTGTTATTCTTCCTTGGTGTCAAGAATGCCTTCGATTACTTTGTGAACGCTTGTAAATAGTGACACATTGACATCACATAATTAAGTGCTCGTTTGTATTGAACTAGTCCTATAACAAAAATGTTATCGGAAAAGCTTCCTTTGGAAATACATTCCCAACTAGCATATCACTATTTAGATATGCTCTTTATGGTACCTGAGAAACTATTTTAAACATAAATAAAGAATATATTGTTTAGATTCAGCAGTAACAAGTTGTTGTCTTCCTATGACAATCAATACTCGAATCATTTCAGCTGTATACGTGCTCATCCGAGCGGATTACTGTGTCATTCTTGGTAGTGGTGCTCTATGACTAAGAATCATTTTCTGGATGCACTCAAAATTCTGGATATGTGACACTGCTGAAAACTTCATCTTGAGAAAAATCTGAAACGCAGCAAAATTTTTAAAAATATTTTCATTTTTGATATTTTGACCGATTTTGAATAATTATCGCGTATCTTTAATGCCACAAGCAACGGTACCAAAAAATTTTTCAGTTTTCGAGGACTAGACGACTTACTATAGCTCTGATTTTTATAAATTGGATAGGACACATGTATATGCACCTCTAGAAGTGAAAATCGAGAAATCACAAAAAAGTTTTCTTGGCTCGAGAAGAAGGATCCCCTGAAGCAAGGACAAAACAATCGTCGTAAGTATGCTGGGCATAATTTCTCACAAACTCACCTCATTTCCATTAAATTTCTAAAATTTCATTAAAATTTTTTTTTGAGATTCATCACGAAAAGACTAAATATTAAAATAAACTCGCTTGATTATAGTGAGAAAGAGTCTATAAATTTTTGTTCAAACTATTTCGACCATATACATTCGTAAAGCGCTTCAGTTTATTTGGAAAATGATCTCTTAGCATTGACCAAGTAAATCGCCAAGTCCAGTTTTGTGGACCGTCATTGTTCGGATCTGATGCTAAAATAAAAAAGAATGAATAATAACCATTAAGGAAATAGTAGTGCTGATATTTTGATGGCACAAATTAGACAATTAAGTTTTTAAAAGAATAATATTCATAGAGTAGGATTTTCAGATGAGCAAGAATCACTTACACAAAGAAGGATCATTCATTCTTGATTCATTATCTAAACCAAGTAAATCTTGAAATTGAATAATCGTAGTATCAGCTACTGTTTCCAATAACAATTGTATTAAAAACCAGTTAATGTGCCCATTCAAATATGATAGAACAACATCTTGATTATGTTTTTTCTCAGCAACACCAACACTAACGTCATACATTTGTGATAAACTAATATAATTCAAAAATTTTCTCTTTTCATCATCAGATGCATGATGTTTCCACCAACCAATACCCGTCAGAGTATCATGTGTACTTGTATATGCAATACAATTTTGTATATAATTATGTGGAATATGTATATTATCCGATTGATACGTAAAACCATACTGTAACATTCGCACATCAGTCAATTTGAAGCAATCACGCAATTCAGCTACTTCTTTCGTTAAATTACCGAGATCTTCAACTATAAGAGGTAAATCTGTTCCTAATGCATCAAAAACAGCATTAAAGAATTCATTTCCTCTATAGTTAAAATATACAAAGTATTGAAATAGTATTTTTTTTAATATTTATATCATATGATGCTTACGGTGCTTTTACCCATTGACCATCTTTTGGTTTCAAAGGAACATGATTCAAGACCACGAAAATGATCAATACGTACAATGTCAGCCATTTGCAGTGTTTTGTGTAAACGCTTTATCCACCAACGAAATACCGTAGGCTTTTTCAAGTTATTATTCCAATCATAAATAGGCATATTCCAGTTTTGACCTTCTCCACTACAGGCATCGGGTGGGAATCCTGAAATATTTTCGAATTTTTATCAGTCTATAAAGTTGAATCATTCAAACAAACTCAATTTCATCATCTTCATGAGCAATTCGTTTTATCTACTTTATTCACGTTATTAGCTCTGCTGATCTACTATTTTTTACGTCAATAAGGAAGAAATACAGTTTAACTATTACCTGAAACAACTGATGGTAATAATGTTTTATCATCTAATTGAAATACTTCTCTATTTGCCCATACTTCAACGGAATCGTAGTCCACATAAATAGGCATATCACCAATAATCTCTATATTAAATTTATTTGAATATGCTTTCAATTGTGACCATTGGTGATGAAATATATATTGGAAAAAATATGATATTGAATTAAATCCTTTTGCGTTTCACGTATTTGTTGCAATCCTTCTTTTTGTCGATATTTTAATTCATCTGGCCATTTTGACCATGATTGATTCTGTTGTTGCTCCTTAATTGTCATATACAATGAATAATCATCAAGCCAATAGTGTTCTGACTGAATGAATTGCTCGAATAAATCGATAGCATAGTTTTGCTGTTGTTGTTGAAAATTTTTGAAAGCTTTTTTTAAAACTTCATGTTTATATTCGATTACTTGTTTGAATTTCACGTAATTATCATTAAATTCAATTGTAGATGGTACAATTAGATCTTCTTTGGTTAATAATTGCATATCACATAATTTTTCAGGACTAATCAATAATATGTGACCAGCAAATGCTGATATACTGGAATATGGTGAACATTTTTCAGTAGGTGTTAGAGGCAAACCCACCCTCAATTTTCCAAGTTGAAGAATCTTTCGTTCAACTTTATGAAACTTTTTTGATCAAAAAATGAAAATTACATGATATTTGCTTGATAATAACTGCTTTTAATTATACAATTTTAAATGAGTTAGATGTCTAACGAAAACCCTTAAATTGAATAGTGACAATTGATTTTTTCATTGGCAATTAGCATAAATGAAATGAGTGAGACTATTGCTATATTTTTGTTAATATTAAGGATTAAGTAATAATTGTTAACTTAATTTTAAATTAAGATAAATAAATAATTCATCTTCAATGATGAGTATCAAGTACGAGAAAAATTATTTTTCTTACCTTATCAGCACTATCACATTTCAAGGCTCTCCTTCAATGCTATCTTTTGCCTTTTAAAATACTTGAGATAAAAGGTGCATGCTTCTTTTGCGCACTTTATAACTACGACGAAAACGTTAGAATCACTTTCATTTGGTATATATCATTAAAAAAGAAGGGTGAGTAAAGACAATTCATATTATAGCTCTTCGTATCAGAGAGATATGTAATTTTTTTTTCTCCTAACATCTTCATCGTCCTAAGTAGAACTGTTCGTTTCGAATTTCGTTTGTAACAACCGGAAATCCTGTATTGACCTGTAGTAATATGGAAAAAGCCAACCAAAACACACAAGAAAAATTATTAGAAGTTGATTATTTTTACTGAAAACGTGTGATTAACTATATTCGACAATTTTGATATAGAAAGTGGTAAAATCTAAGAACACCTCCAAGTTTTTCTTTTCCACAGAATAATTACTAACTACCGAGGAAACAGGCTGCATCTTTACTAGTAACAAAGATAATATTAGGCATGTGCCAATACCAAAACCTACCCTAAAACTTTTGGGTTCCTGGTTTTAGGTTGTGGTCAGTTTTCGGGATCAGGGTGAGGGTCAATTTTCGGTTTGGGGTTTTGTGTCAGTTTTGGGTTTGGTATATTTCTAGATAATATAAAACAAAATCTGCCTTCGAAAACCTTGTACGAAAGACTAATTTGTGTGAAGATTATTGTAATGAAATGATTCTTTATCATTAGGAAAAATATGAATTTCGAAATCTTTATCTGAATTCATTATGTGCTCAATAGAGTTCTATATTCGGACTGTGCCAATAAGCACTATGTTCCAACGATTTATCGTGTGCGTAATGTTTCTTTTCCTACGTGGTAACACTCCTGAGAAATTCTTATGCTTGCGTGATATTCTGAATGTGTATATGTATCGGATATCTTTATGGAATATGTATCTTTCCATCCATCGTTCTAACTACATCAAGGTCTGTCCCCCCCCCCTCACTCTCTTTTCTCTTTCCTCTTTCCTTTATCATCTACGCGTTTCGTATATAAGGCATCGTTCTATATTAGAACTGCGCAACTGATATATGGAATAGTGTTGTTTTTCAGTTCGTCTTTGTGATCACACATAAACATCGGTGGTACGTTTCATGTCTTCTTTTCTCAACTCTCCGCATTCTTTTCGATTTCAATCACGTTCTCATGTATACAACCTTGTTAAGGACAATATCAGTCCTATCATTAAGAAAAGGTCATTTCTTATGCGAAAAAAGAAAAACAATATTATCTCGAGAAGTTACACTAATGGTCCTGTCAGGTACGATGATAGTAGCGACTCATCATCAGAAACAATCAATACGATATACGTATCGGATATCTTTATGGAATATGTATCTTTCCATCCATCGTTCTAACTACATCAAAGCCTGTTCCTTATCCCCCACTCTCTTTCCTCTTTCCTTTATCATCTACGCGTTTCATATATAGGCATCGTTCTGTATTAGAACGCGTGACTGATATACGGAATAGGGCTGTTAACATCATATATACCGAGGATAGTGGTAACGCAATTCCTTCAGTTCGTCTTTGTGATCACAAATAATAAAGAATAAAATGCTGCAGCCGTAACGTAATGTTCTATCCAATCTCTCATCACCACCTCATCTTTTTATTACGTTACACAGACCTATCATAGGATAGATGAGACCTGGCTGACTTCTGCAAATTCTGAATCCTTGAGGAATCTACGGTATCCAAAAAGTAGTAGATAATAGACAAATTATAAGATATCACAGGCATAACAAACACCTAGAAATAGCATCATAAAGTGGGACTGACATTTGAGCGGTTGTTTGAGATATACTACGATCTATCAAGTGTTTGGGATGTGTGAAATGCATAGATTCGATTTCCCATTTAGAATGGTTCTTTTCGGCTGAAATTTTCGGGAATGAATGATCCTCGTAAGATATGCTTCTGCTAAAAATTTCAACCCAGTTGCTCGTACCAAACCGCATTTCCAACTGATTCATAGGTCATTTTTGGCCTTCAGGAGAATCGATAAAACTTTGTCAAAATACAAGGTAGAGAGCTTGGGTTCGTCACAAACTAAAGTCCATGTCGGTACGCAACTTTTCATCAGACAAAATTTTAAAATTGTGTATTATTCATTTTTTAAGAGTGCTTTACTAGGTACGTCTTTAAAAAGGCATGAAAAACAGTGGTCCAGCGAAGTAAATCCCACTTTTCTCAGCCTTGAAAATCCCAAAAGAACTTTTAGAAACCGATTTTTTATTCAAATCCGGAAAAATTATTGAAATGACGTATCCTCCATATTTTTAGCGAACTTTTTACGACACATAACAAATGACCTAAACTAGCACTACCTATCTTCAATGCTGATGAAAGCGACAACGAAATTTCAATTTTTTTCAAAAAATTGACATATATAACGATTTGTTTCAAACGTTGATGTCAATTGAATAAATATCTTTGTTTTAGGAGTGATAGTAGCTATTTTGTATTTCATATTTTAATCCCACAGGAATTGCGCTGACAAGTTTTTTCACTGGGAACAGGAATTTTATAAAGCAAACCCTTCTGAAACAAACATGTTAAGACCGCACTAAGATCAATATTTTGATGAATATTGGTATTATACCTTAAAGCATTGTTAAAAAATTTGTTTTATTTCTCGTACTAGATACATATTTCCAAACTTGGA
>Ga0209914_1001157_pt1 | contig 28815 bp, 37 predicted proteins | sample ThiBiot_500_plan_FD_183949 | JGI IMG/M metagenome (GOLD analysis project Ga0209914, IMG submission 183949) | Wastewater bioreactor microbial communities from Cape Town, South Africa - Thiocy_cont_500_plan (SPAdes) | ecosystem: Engineered > Bioreactor > Thiocyanate-remediating > Anaerobic-Aerobic...
TTTCCCGATAAACGTTTTTCATCTCGAATAACTGGTCCAAGAAATTGTCGAAATTCTCCTTCATCGATCGTTCCATCGTGATTGGCATCAGCACGATTGAATGCAGCTCCAACTTGGTTACTCATGATGATTAACGATTGATTTCGATTCGAATAATATCACAAAACGAATAGAAATCTGTTTGATTTATATATACAACGAACAGTTGACGTCAATCTTACTGAAGCATATCAAACTATTTTCGACTATCAAACATTTTTTTTCATATTTTTTGTTTTCGATGATTTTTATCGTCAAATATTTGTTTATTTATATAAAATAGTTTCGTTTGCGATATTGACAAGCAAGGTAATCGAATTATATACATTCTCTACTCTCGGATGATAAATCTTATTTTAAAAAAAAACAAAAAAACAAAATAATATGAATACATATTTTTACGTTTTTATTTGCGTATATGTTTATTTATTATTGATCAAGTGATGAGATACAATGAAGAGAGAGTGAGAGACAGTGGGGGGGGGGACAGAGAAAGAGAGAAACACTAAAAATGAATATGAAGATAAAAATCGAGATGGACGTCTATTTCGTTCCGACTTGCGCACCAACGGGTGCAACGGGCGTTTCAGCAATCGTTGTTTGATCACCTGTAAGCCAACCTTCATTTTCTCGATCAGCTTTTTTATGAGGATCATACGATGGTGTTTCTTCTCCAGCAATTTTTGCTTCAGCTATATCAGCTGCACGAATCATTTTTTCATCTTTAAAACACATTCAAATCAAAACGAATCAAAATCATTTCGATTGACTTACTTGCATTTGCTGAACTCATTTTCTTATATAGTTGAGATTGTCGATCGGTAGAACAAATTGTAATAAAGACTAACTATCTTCCAGTACAACATCTGTTTATATATCGGTTCTTTTTCTCGTTAACATTTATCTGACAAATCGTCTTTTCCAGAAAGATAAGAAAAGAATAAACGAAGAATCTAGTACTATTTCTGGAAATGTTTCATCGCATATTCTCGAATAGGAATCGATCAGTTTACATCATCGTACTCAACCTTGACCTTTCCATTCCATTTACTATTCACATTACATTACAATCGAATCATCATTTCTTTCTCAAATCGAAATTTTAGAGAAAAAAAAAAGAAAGATAAAAATCAACATAATAATCACGCCAGAAAGATCCGCCTGTTTGTTTCTAACTTTAAAATAATAATAATTCAGTTCTTCATAATTACAATTGAGATAATGTCTTTCAAGTACAATTTCATCTTAAAAAAACATCATTATGTTCATTTTTTTGTCCATCAAAAATTCTTCTTACAAGGTTTCAATAAATATTTATCTCATCATTTAAATTCTCATACATTTTCAAATTTCTATTGCAAAAATAAGAAAACATCATTTACATCAAATGTCTCAGCTTTCTCTTCCTAATTCGGTAAAACTATTTCAAACTAAAATTATCTACGAATATTCCTTTCATTTTAACCAATATTTTACCTCTATATTTTAGCCACCATCAGCTTTGAGTGCACGACGAATTCATCTCAATATTGATGAAGTTAAAGTTATTACCAAGAAGAAAAAAAGGTTTTCTTTTCTTTATTCATTCATTCATTCATTCATTATCTACATTCATTTTAATTAGAATTTGTACACGAAGAGTTAGAATTCTTTCTTTAATTGCTACCGGTGCTGCAATAATTGGTATTATTGTGGCTATTGCAATTGCAGTACCAACGATTAATAATGCCAACAATGACAAAAGTATCTCTCCTTTTTTTCATTTTACGTATTTCATTCTTTCAAACTTTTATTTCATTTAGAAACAATAACATTAACTACAACGACAACAACGACATCAACATCAACTACTCAAACAACATCAACTTCAACAACATCAACATCAACTACATCAACAACATCGACAACAACATCGACATCAACATCAACTTCATCGACAACAACAACTAGTTCAACGACAACTACTTCAACAACAACATCGACAACAACAACAACTAGTTCAACAACTTCGACTTCAACAACAACATCGACAACAACAACTAGTTCAACTACAACCACTACTAGTACAACATCGACAACAACATCATCAACAACGACATCAACGTCTACTACAACAACAACATCAACAACAACTTCAACTTCAACAACAACAACATCAACTACAACCACTACTAGTACAACAACTACATCGACAACAACAACTAGTTCAACATCAACAACAACCAGTTCAACAACAACAACATCGACTAGTTCAACAACATCAACATCGACGACAACGACAATTACAACAACATCAACAACAACATCATCGACAACAACATCAACTTCAACAACAACAACCATATCAACAACAACAACTAGTTCAACAACAACGACATCGACAACATCAACAACTTCATCAACATCAACAACAACATCGTCAACAACGACATCAACAACAACGTCGACATCAACAACAACAACATCAACTACAACGACTTCAACAACAACGACAACGTCAACTAGTTCAACAACAACAACATCAACATCGACGACAACTACAACTACAACAACATCAACAACAACATCGTCGACAACGACATCAACGTCAACTACAACAACAATGTCAACAACAACAACTAGTTCAACAACAACGACATCAACTACGACAACAACTTCAACAACAACAACATCGACAACTACAAGTTCAACATCAACAACTACGTCAACTTCAACTACCACAATCAGTACAACAACAACATCAAGTTCAACAACAACTTCGTCATCAACAACAACTTCAACAACGACAACATCAACATCAACAACAACGTCAACATCAACAACTTCTACAACATCAACAACAACATCAACTACAACGACTTCAACAACAACGACAACGTCAACTAGTTCAACAACAACAACATCAACAACAACTAGTTCAACAACATCAACATCGACGACAACTACAACTACAACAACATCAACAACAACATCGTCGACAACGACATCAACGTCAACTACAACAACAATGTCAACAACAACAACTAGTTCAACAACAACGACATCAACTACGACAACAACTTCAGCAACAACAACATCGACAACTACAACTTCAACATCAACAACTACGTCAACTTCGACTACCACAATCAGTACAACAACAACATCAAGTTCAACAACAACTTCGTCATCAACAACAACTTCAACAACGACAACATCAACATCAACAACAACGTCAACATCAACAACTTCTACAACGACAACGTCAACAACAACAACATCAACATCGACAACAACCAGTTCAACAACAACTACGACTTCAACAACAACAAGTTCGACGACGACAACAACAAGTAAAACAATTTCTATTTTTAAGAAAAAAAAAGAGCTTGTTAATAATTGTTGAAAATGAATAGCTGCATGTGTTCCTGCATGTCAAAATGGTGGCGTTTGTAGTGGACATAATTTGTGTACATGTACATCATCATGGACAGGTTCGATTTGTCATCAACGTACGAATATTTATTTCATTTACAAATCAATTGAGTTCAAATTCTATTTCAGCCATTTGTTCACCGAGTTGTTCAAATGGTGGAACTTGTACTGCACCCAATACATGTTCATGTCCACCAACATATTCTGGTTCAACTTGTACTATTCGTATGTATCTTTCTTTTCATTTCAGTTGATTTCAATAATGTTTATGTAATCAATAGCTGTTTGTACTCCTGCATGTTCGAATGGTGGAACATGTTCAAGTCCAGGCACATGTGCATGTCCGTCAACTTACAGTGGAACAAGATGTACTGATCGTATGTACAATTCGAATTAGAAAGAAAAATAATAACTGTAATCAATTTAATTTAGCTGTTTGTTCACCAACATGTTCGAATAGTGGAACATGTTCAAGTCCGGGAACATGCACTTGTCCATCGACATACAGTGGAACAAGATGTACTATCCGTATGTAGAACTTAAATTAGAAATGATAATTGTAAAAGATGAATCTAATTTTAGCTGTATGCAGTCCCGTATGTTCGAATGGTGGTACATGTTCAAGTCCTGGAACATGCACTTGTCCATCGACATACAGTGGAACAAGATGTACTATCCGTATGTAGAATTGAAACTAGAAACGACAATTGTAGAAGAAAAATAAAATTTAGCTGTATGCAGTCCAGTGTGTTCGAATGGTGGAACATGTTCAAGTCCAGGAACGTGTACATGTCCATCGACATATAGTGGTACTCGTTGCACAATACGTAAGTCAAATTGAATGTCAATCTACTCGTTTGAAATTAAATGTTGTTTAGCTGTTTGTACACCTGCATGTTCAAATGGTGGAACATGTTCAAGTCCTGGAACATGTACATGTCCATCAACATATAGTGGTACTCGTTGTACCATACGTAAGTCAAATTGAATGTCAATCTACTCGTTTTAAAATAAATGTTGTTTAGCTGTATGCAGCCCAGTTTGTTCAAATGGTGGAACATGTTCAAGTCCAGGCACATGTACATGTCCATCAACATACAGTGGAACAAGATGTACTGATCGTATGTACAATTCGAATTAGAAATGATAATTGTAAAAGATGAATCTAATTTTAGCTGTATGCAGCCCAGTTTGTTCAAATGGTGGAACATGTTCGAGTCCTGGAACATGTAATTGTCCATCTGGTTATAGTGGTACACGATGTCAAACAGGTAAATCATGTTTTAATGTTGAGAAAAGAGAAATGAAAAAATTGATTTATAAAGCTCCAAGTTGTTATTCGGGTGAAGATTTAGTTGAATTAGTCGATGGTGGTAAACGATCAATAAAACATTTAAAAGTTGGTGATGAAATTTGGTCAATTGGTTTTGATGGAAAATCATTGATAAAAGATGAAATTATTTTAATGATGCATCATCAACCAACGCAATTAAGTAAAATTGATAAAGATTTTTTTTGTTTGTTTATTTTTGAATTCAAATTTTGAAAATGAAAAGGTATTTTCTATGAAATTGAAAGTGAACATGGTGATAAAATTCATTTAACTGGTCGTCATAATTTGCCCATTTGGAATTCGAAATCGAATGAAATCGAAATAATTCGAAGTGAAAATGTTCGTCTAACAGATAAATTAATAATTTATCAAAATAAAGTTTCAATTCGAAATATTTCTCAAATAATTCGCAAAGGTTTTTATTCTCCATTAGCATTAAGTGGATCATTGTTAGTCAATAATATTTCTACGAGTGTATTCTCTGACAGGTATTCGTTCGTCGTTATTGATTTTCAATTGAAAATGAATTGTTTGTTTTTAGTTATCATGCTTCGGATGAAGCAATTCAATTTGTTTTTCAACCAATTCGATTTTATTATAAATTGAATCGATTTGTGTTTGGAAAAGGACGAAATCCATTCGAAGAACTCGATGAAGGTTTACATCCGATAGCTTCATTTTATAAAAATTATCAAAGTCAATTGCGATTTCTAGTGAAACAATTTCGAGTGATTTATTTAACATTTATTTTCGTTTTTTTCATCATTAATTATTTGATTTTCAACAAAATTTCTTTTTATTTCTTTTGAATAAAAATAACAAAAAATAAACAAAATAGAAAAAGAAAAGAATTGAAATTAAAAAAATGTTGAGCCGAATTACAAAGATTTCCTTGACAACAACATTGATAAGTACTTCCACTCCAACCGCATCGATTTCCAAATCCTGGACAAACATTGTATAGATCAGGTCGTCGTTGAGCAGGAGCATTTTTATCTGCTTGTGTACTTGTTCGCTAAATAAAACAATTTCAATTCAAATTCTAGTTTTCTAAATCAAATCTTCTTCTCTTACAAGACACCATCTATTAGAAGAAAGCGTTCTTGGAACATGACCATAATCATGAAATGGAAGTGGACAGTTATTCGAACAATCATAACAATACACTAATGCTAGAGTTGTTGAAGCGGTTGGGCGACTTGGTGTGATCGGTGATCCAGTTGGTGGTTTAGCTGTAGAACTACCACCAGTGGCTTCTACAGTGTCGACTGTTTTATTCAATGAAGAACATTGAACAAATAAACAATCTGCGAATTTCATGAAAAATAATGATTGAGAAGTTTTTTTTTCTCGAAAAAAATGCACTTACGAATTAAAAACAAACAGATAAAAGTTTTCATTTTGAGTTTGAAAAAGATTCGTAAATGAAACAAAAGTTGATGACATAATATTAAATAGCATCGAGGTTTATCTTATCAATTGTTGATGAATAATAGTGGAAGATATTCTATCCAAACATGACACACCAAGAGAAAGAGAACAGATGAAGAAGAAGAAGAAGAAGAAGAAGAAAAACGAGGGATATATGCGTTGTTCTATTTCTGGATAATGAATAAACGCTATTTGACCTCTGCACAGTAAACAACATTTCTCATTCTACGATCTCAACGCAATGAAATCAATTGTTTTTTGTCTTTTGATTTTGATTACAAATTTCAATCGAGTTTTTTTATTCGCCGAAGAAAAACTTCAAGTATTGACAACAAAAAAAGTCGAAAATTGTTCATTACGATCTCAAGTTGGCGATACTTTATATATGCAATATACAGTCAGTTATCAAGAAAAGAAATAAGAAAATCTATTTGTCTTGTCGTCTATTGAAGGGAGTTTTGAAATCCAATGGAGAAAAATTCGATTCATCGTATGATCGTGGTCAACCATTTGTCTTTCGAATTGGTCATGGTCAAGCAATCAAAGGTTGGGATATCGGTTTATTAAAGTAAATCATTTCAATCGATATGTCAAACTTTTAATTTGCTTTTTTTTTGAAAAGTATTTGTGAAGGTGAAGAAAGAAAATTAATAATTCCTCCAAACTATGCGTACGGAGATGTTGGTGCTGGAAATGTGATTCCACCTGGTTCAACACTTCTCATGGATGTCAAATGTGACCAAATTCAAAGACAAACTTAATCAATCTCAACTCATCAACAATATTCATCGATTTTAGTCATGACATTTACTCTTTTGCTTTTTCAATAAAATTCTTTGATTAAAAAAAAAGAAGAAAGAGTTCAGTTGTAAAATGGCGAGATCGATGTTGAGTTTGTTGTTGGTGATTGTCTTGAATTTGAATTGTAAAGTGTTTGGTTTAATTTGTTTGTCAAGTGACGAACCTCAAGAATGGTTGTTCGACAAATTCGATTTAGCTGAATTTGAATTGGAAATCGATCGAAGTTTTGTCAATGAAAGTCTACCGATGTGTCGAATAGAAATCTATTTAAATTATGAAAATGCTCTGTTAGTGATTAGTTTTGGATATTCATTTCATTGGTCTCAACTTGATTCTGGCGAAGCTCGTTTAGATTTCTCCGTAACATTTCATCAATTGAATTCAATTGGCGAATATTTTCATGTTGTTGAATTTGCTTGTGACAATGAACATTTCTGTGACAAAGCTTTTCTTTTCAATCAAATTCAATCACTAATTCTATTTGATTATCTTCAACTTGAACTTCATCTCAAACCTTTTCTTTCACCAGCGAATTCAACATCAATTGGTGAGTTTGTTTGTTTGTTTGTTGTTGTTTGTTGATCAATGTTTTCGACGTGTTAAGAGTCTTGTTACATCAGTCGAACGAATGTGAGTCAATGTTCAACGAAAGTTTGTGTAGGTAAATATATCGATTATTATAAGAATTATTTATTTCAATGTTCGGAATTTGCTCATCAATCAGTTGAACTTTATTTGATAACAAATTTCATTGTTCTCAAAGATTTATTGGGTCGAAATGTTCTTCAAGAAACTCAAACAATTGAATATATTTGTTTATTTGATCGATGTAATCGATTCAATTTTACTGATCAATTAATTGAAATCATTGGGAAATATTATTCATTAGATTCGATAAAAGCTGCGTTTTTCTCTCGTTATTCAACTTCAAGGCGAACAACAACAATTCCATCTGAATTCAATGTCTCATTCGAAACAGTCACTACAGCAGATGACAACAAATTGACATCCGTCGAATTTGTCAATAATCAAGGGCAACGACGAAGTAAATTCGTTGTGAACATGATCGTCATTTGTTTTCTAAATTGTAAATATTTATTTTTTGCTTTCGATTAAGATTTAAAAAAAAAAGAAAAAGAAAAAGTTGAATCTATTTGAGTCTTTTAATGTCAGTTGGTCTGGTTGGTCGACTATCTTCGACAGCTTTGGATAGTTCACTAATTCGAATATCTTTCAATTGAAGAATATGTTCAAGTCGTCGTATTTTGGCATGAAGAATTTCCATTTGTTCTTGTTGTTCTAAACATTTCTGTTTGATTTCTTCGTAATCTAATCGAGAAACATCTTTGAATGGAGAGAATTGATTTGTTCCATTGCTTTTATTTGATTTATTCGATCGATTGGAAAGAAAAGGATTTTGTTTCGATTGATTTGTAAAATTGGAAAGTGCCGATTGACGTGGCGAGAGAATATTTGTTTGTTGTTGCATTTTTTGTTTTAATTCTAATTCTTCATCAATTTTCAATCGTAAATTAAAGAGAAGAACTTCAATGAGACCAGGTTTACAATTGGCTAGACCATTGATAATTACATCGGGCAAATCTAAACCAAAATTCGACAAAACTTTCTTATTTAAAATGCCCCAATTGGCTTTCTTTTGTTGAAGTGAATTAGCTGGAGTATAATTATGCATTTCAACTAAATCAGCGAGATAATAACGAAGAATTTCAGCAACTAAGATACCTTTGAGAGAGCAAATCAATTTATTTACGTCGTTTTATTTGTTTTTTTTTGAAATGAAAAGTTTACCATCGGAAAAATCTCTTTCGATTCTTTTCTTTGGTCGTGACAAAGGTAAACTATCGATCCAAAGATAAAGATCTTCTAACAAACTTTCATCGAGTTCCATTTCCCATGACATGTTTTCTTTTCTTTTCTTTTTCGAAAAGAATATTTATTTCAACGAATCGTTCAAAAGCAAAGTCTGATGTTGCTATCGATCACGACGACAAATCTATTTCTTTCTTTTCTTTTCTTTTCTTTTTTTTTCTTTTTATTCTTTTATGTGACGAAAGAGAAGTGAAGAGAAAAAGAAAAGTTCCTTTTTGGTTCTGTTGTTGTTTCACAATCAAAATGAATGATTTGCATTGCTTTGAAACTTAACGACACCAGTAAAAAAAAAGTGATCGCTAGCAACCTATGACATTGTTGACTTATCAACGACAAAGAACAAGAAGAGAAAAAAAAACATTTTGATGGAGTTTGATCGATATGGTCGATATGAAATATGTCGGTTGATTGTCACGGTTCAATTGAAATTACATCGTCGTCGTCGTCGTCGTTGTTGAACTAACGAGACGAAATAGTAGTTCAATGAAGCATGACTGAAGAGAGAAGAGAGAAGAGAGAGGACAAACGTTGATTCATTTAGTTGTTGTAATCATTAGTATAAAGCAGACTGGCCTCTCCTAGTCGATCTTCGTCAGCTAGTACAGCAAGTAGCGTTGAAATCTATACAGTTATGGGTCTATTTAATAGTGGTAAAAATGATAAAGTTGAAAAGGTAAATAAATATGAACGACATTATAATGTTCCTGAGAAATCATCGCATCGTCGTTCATCGAAAGTTCGTCAACATGGCAATGAACATCGAGCAATGTCTCAACCACCACCAACATTTAACAATGTTGTTCCATCATCATTTTATCCAGGTCAAAATTCATTTATGAATCCAGCAGCCATGCTCAATGCAATGCCACCCAATTATTATTCAGGACAAATGCGTTTTCCAATGGCACCTTATGATCTTTCGAAATATCCATTTGCTTCTCAACCTGTTGTTGCTCAACAAATCCCACCGAACTTTTGGAATCAACAACAACAACAGCCAGCTCAATGGCCAATGATGTTTCCTCAACCGAATTATCCATTTATGCCACCACAACAATTTTAGAACTCTTTTCTCATTTTCTCTTTTCTTTTTTGTCTTTCTTTTTAATCAACCATTGATATTCGTTCATTTTTTTTTCGTTTGAATTCTAGTAGAAAAATAAAAATAAAAAAAACAAGCGAAACATTATCAATGTTCAATGAAGCTTAACAGATGACCGTTTATTTCGATAAGATTTAACGAAGAAAGAGAAAGAAAAAGGAAAGTGTCGTATGTCTACGTATTATTTTTGTTGAAAATCGAAAAAGGAATGGACGGAGACTTTTTAATTTGATTCGAATTGGGTGCATCTAAATAGACTCGTGTTAAATGTTTCATTTTCTTTTCATCATTCGAAGATTTTCTTGTCGAATGACTTAAACGTTTGTTAATAAATGATTTCTTGAATTCATCATGTAAATGAGCTAAAGATGATTTAAAATGAATTCGTTTATTTCCATTTGAATCATTGGATTGATTATCATCATCACTGTCCGATGATGAATCACTCGATGGTTGTGGTGTTACACGATCGATCATATCTTTTAAAACAGCAGCATCTCGTTTCAAATCATGTCGAGTCGAAATTATCGACGGATTTTTGCCTAATTTATTAAGTCTTTCAGCAGCCACCGATTCCATTGTTCGTCTCATCAACGGATAAGATTCGAGAACACGTTCGAATTGACTCGAATCCAACGAATATAAATTACAATAGGTGACACAACGAACACTTGCTACACGTTTAGCTCGTGTTAATAAACAAATTTCTCCGAAATACGATCCATCGGAGAGAGTCGTCAAAACTTGTCCATCGGCTTTGATAATATCGACAACTCCTTCTTGAATAAAATACATTTTATTGCCAATTGTTCCTTCGACAATAATTTGATCACCTGGTTGAAATACTTCGAAATGTAATTTAGTCACAACATCCGACACAAAATTTGGATCTGCATTGGCAAAAAAAGGAACCGAAGAAACTAACGAACGACAATTATAATTAATCACATCCAATCGTAATCGTTCGGATAATTCAACTAAAATCGAATCTTCATGAAAGATTTTGCCTTGATATCGATGTTCATAATAATCCGAGATTCGATTTCGCATTTCTCGTGGTAATTTTCTCCATGCCATATATTCTTCAACTTGTTTGAATTTTTCATTGTAAAGACGTCGAGACGTGTCAAAACTTTGAACAAGTGCCGAAACATGACCAATTGTCACTGCATAACACATTGCACCAGTTACCATGGAAAGCATTGTTAACCACATATCAACATAAGATTGAGGAGGATATCGACCATAACCAATACATAACATATGAGAAAGTGCTTTGAATAATGCAACTGTATATTGTTCGACCCAAGGAGCATTCTGTAAACCATTCATTGAAACCCAAGAATCGGAAGGAAAATTTTGAAACATTGGAATCATAAATTGTAAACAACCATTCCAATGAGCCAACAGAATTATTAATGCTAATAAATTTAAAATTCTCATGACCATACTTGCTATTGATAGAAACTAAAAAAGAAATCAATCGAAAATAGTCAAGAGAGAAAAGTCTAACCTCTTCCCATTGATGAATATATCTGACTAAACGTGATAGACGAAGTAAACGAAGTAAAGACAATAATTTAACTAATCGTAAGACTTTGATGGCACGTCCCGTCCGTGCAATAGAATAACCACCTGAATGATCACCCGAATCGAAGAATAAAAATAAATAATCTATTGGCAATGAACTTAAAAGATCGACCATAAACCATGTTTTGATATAATGCATTGCAATTAATCGAGGTTCTAAAATGATTTCATCGATATAATCATTTCTGAGAACGCCCGTTCGAAAATTCACAACAATATCGAAAAGAAAGAAAGCATCTGAAATAACATTGAAAATAATCCATCGTGCAGAATTGATTTCTTCACTGAAGAATGCGATTGCTACTGGAAGAACGATGACGTTCGTTATGAGAAGAATTAACATGATTAAATCCCAATAGAAACGAAAGTTCGAACATGGATGAATGATACAATGACCCGATCGTTGTTGTCTCATTCGTTCTTTAAGAACGCCTTTCTTACTTCCAAACAGTTTCATTGCTAATTTATTATCACTTGGTTTCAATAGATCCATAAAATAATTGACAATTGCCGATGTTCCTTTCAATGATGGATCTAAACTTGATCGTTGTTCATTTCTCAAACGTAAATGTTCAGGTGAATAGAGTTGATCGTCATGAAAACTTGTTTCTTTATCGATGAAAGATTCATTCGACGGATTGAAATGATTGTTTTGCGATTGAATAGTGACTGTTATCGGTGGATTCGTTGGAAGAGTGAATTCACCTTGAGGACTTTTAGATAGATACTTCTTACGATGAGTTGTTGTTGCTGCTGCTGTTGTGCTGGTGAGTAGAGGCAAAGTGAGTTCGATCTGAGTAGTGGTCGAATTGAGATTGGTGCGAAGAAAATCTTTTTCTTGAATAATTCGAATGGATTGTTCGCTTGGATTAGTGCGAAGATGTTGTTGCGATGGTTGAGATGATAAATTTTGGAGAGAAGAATAAATGTTTGTTTGATTTGTCTCTCGAAGACAAACAAAAGATGAAAATGATCTTCGATTTGTTTTTCTTAATAAAGATTTATCTTGACATCTGCTTGTACTTCTATTTGATGATGATTTATTTCTAATGTTTTCCATCTCACTTTTATTCTCTCCATCGTCAACATTTTCACCTAGCAAAAAAAAAAGAAAGAAAACGTTTTCTTCTTCTTCTTCTTCTTCTTCTCTTTTTAATTGAAGTATAAACTAATAATAACAATTATTTAATATTCTCCATTCACCCGTATGCTTTTGAAAAAAAAAAAAGAAAAAAGAAAGAAGAAAACCTGTTCGTTTGGAATTGAAGTGCAAATGTTTGTTTGAATAGTTCATCGTTGTCGAGTTGTTGAAGTAAAAGCGAAATTGAACGTTAACCTAAAATAGATTGAGTTTTGCAATTCCCTGGAGTGTCATCGATGTGTCTGTCGAATGGATATTAATGAGAAAATGATAGAAATCGATAGTTTCTCGTTTCTCGTTGTAGTGTGTTGTTATTTAGTCTGTCTATCGGAGAAAGAAGGAAAAGTAAGAGTTGCTCTCTATGAATGCATGTTATTTATTTGTGTCGATTTGTCTATATTATAATTGATATGTGCGTGTGGACGTGAATTCCTCGAGGCTAGAACATGTTTCTGCTTTTTGCTTTCGAGAGATTTCTAATGAAAATAACATTTCAAAGATCGTTTTCACTGATCCAAAGAATTGAGCAACAAGAAAAGAGAGAGAAAGAGAGAGAGAGAGAGAGAGAGAGAAAACGAGAGAAGAAAACCAATGATTTAATTAGTAATGTACGAAGTTACTTCCGACAGTTGTTTTGTCACACAAAGGAAAGAGAAACGATTTCGTTCGATTTGAAAAAAAAAATAAATAAATAAATAGAAAACGATGTTATTAAGTGAGAATAATGAAGTGTAATCAAGCAAAATAAAGTGAATAAGATCTGTTATCTCTAATTGTTTGTTTGTTTCTTGTTCAAATCGAGAATCTCTATTCTCAATTCATTCTCGTCAACAAGTTCGAAACAAATCATCGTTCAACTTCTTTTATTGTCATTTCCGCTTTAATTCTTCTTCTCAACGCACAATATTCTCCATGATTATCGTCTTCATCGACAAATACATCCAATGTAGAAAACGGCTTCTTTTTTTTTTCTTCTTTTTTTTTCTCCGTACTTTTTTCTTCTTCTTCTTCTTTTCACACACTGAAATCGACGAAGACGAACAAATTAAAACAGCCGTCTGTGTCTTCCCAACTCAATCTTCTCAATTCACAAGAGAAATAACAAGAGACACCTTCACTTTTTATTACTCTTTCAACAAGGAAAAGAAGAAAAAAACTAGAAAAGACATCTCAATTTGATCGAAACAAAAAAGAAATCGATTGAAATGTTGAATTTGAATTGATTTTTACTTGATGTTGTTGTTGAATAATTTTGAAAAAGCAAAACAAAGATTGTTGATCGTTATTTCTCGTTTCCCGATTGATGAATGAGAAACACGAACAACAACAAGTAGAAGAAGAAGAAGAAGAAGAAGAAGAAGAAAAAGAAGAAAAAAAAAACGAGTATACAGAGATTTTTTTCTGCTTCCGTGACGTTTGTAAATCGGATTGCATGGTGAAAAAAGTCCATAAAAAAATCTGTGTAAATTAGTTAATGCTTTATGACACCAACGGAAGTTAATCATGTCACGAAGGAAAAAAAAGAAGGAATCGACAAGATTTAACTTCTTCTTTTTTTTTTATTTTGGATTAATTTTCAATCAATCGAACAGAAAAACACAAACTATTTTGCTTGTTTACAATTGAACAAAAACAAAAAGAAAAGAAAAAAACGATTTGTTTTTAAGCACATCGATAAACTTCTTTGCCGACACCTTTACCACATCCTCCGGCATCGTATTTATAAACAGTTTTCGATCCTGAAATTGTTTTTCCACAACCGGTTGATGCATAATTTCTAACCATATCTGCACAAGCCTTTTCACAATTAGCCATGGCAGCATTCGAACACGAACAAAATGCACAACTCGATATTGACCATTTATGAAATGGAAAATGAACTGTATCGGATACAGCTTTACATTCACATCTAAAACAATTATCTTGAGTTGATTGATCAAATAAATCAACAAGAAGAAGAAGAAATCTTACGTTCGTCGAATTCCACCAAGAAATGATTCGACGGACACGATCAATACAGTGAAAACAATGAATACGAAGAGTTTCTTCATGATTGTTAATGATGGTAATGGCCTTGTTCTACTCGATGTAACTCGTTTTTATACCCGAAGAGAATCTATCTTATCATCGTTAATGTTATTCAGACGTGACAAGTGTTATTATATACAAAGATAACATTCTTCATATACAAACAAACTACAAACGATTTATTTTCTTTTTTATCATTGCAAAGTAAACAATTTCTTCTTCTTCTTCTCCGTCTTTTCGTTTTTTTTATCTAAATAATAATTACGAATGGTAAGTTGATATTATCGATGAGAAGAGAGACAAGTCAACGAAGTAGAAAAAGGTGTAAACGATTGTAGGACTTGTTGAGCAAATCGTTGTCCTGCCTCGATCGCTCCTTCAATATATCCAATCCATTCCAATGCCATTTCTGTACTTGACAACCAAATTCTTTGCTCGACTAAACTTTGATTTTTGTCAATCCAAAAACGAACGTCCGATGGTGCATAGACAGCAGCATAACAACCTTGACTGAGATGTTCTTTAGTCCAATATTGAACAAATGTTTCGTTTGGTTTATCATCGGATTGATAGAGACGAGAATATTGTTGACAAATTGATTCAATGAGTTTGTCTTTGGTTTGTTCACTCCAAAATGCCGCTTGTTCACCAACAATTAATCCGATCAAAGCATTCGGATTTGTTGATTCGAAAATATTCGAACAAGGTCCTTGAGTGTCAATGAAATTCGCTTTTCGATTTTTCCAAAATGAATTCGAATAAATGAAAATAGTTTTAATTGATTTAGCCATTGTCATTGGACATAAATTCCAACGGGAAGGCAACGACGGTTCAAATGTGATTGTTGGTAATAATGTTGGAGAAAATCCAAGAATAACTCGACGACATTTGAGTTCGAGTCCCGACTGAAATGTTAATTGAATGTGATCTTTGCTTTGATAATTAACACTTTGAAGAATTTCGTTGAAAATAATATGTTGTTTCTTTGCCATTTCAATGCAAAGATGTTGACTTCCACATTGAAGTTTATAATGTTGAGCACCATTGATTCCATCATCTAAACTTTTCAAACCACCTTCGACAGATCGAAGTAAAATTAACCAATATAATAACGACACTCGATCGGCATCACATGCTTTACAACGAATAGATCGTTTCATATTTTCAAAAAATGAAAAAAAAAACTAACCGGTAAGAGTTAAAATTTGTAATTGAAGTTCTTGTTGAACTCGTTGATCTTTCGCCAATGGATGTTCTTCGATGAATTGTTGAACAGACATCGATGCCCACAGAGATGATTGTGAGTAGAGAAAAGCATGTTGAACACTTGGCAATTGTAAAGCCATTTGATCCCATTGTTGATCGATTTCATTGACTTGTTGAATTTGAATTTGATTTAATGGTTTTAATCCAATATGTTCACCTAAATGATCGGGATTCTGATGAATCCATGTTTGTTCAATTAAATTCACTTGAAATTCTTCAACTAATTGTAGAACACGTTTTTGTAAAGGTGAAATCCATTGACCACCTAAATCAATATTCCATTTATTAATTGGACATTTTTCACTTAATGTTCTTCCACCAACACGAGATCGTCCTTCAACAACAATACATTTTACATTTTTCGATGACAAATATCTTGCTGCAGATAAACCAGCAAAACCAGCTCCAATAATAATGACATCAATTATTTCGTGTTCATTCATTGTTTATTCGATTTTATTACAAATTTGCACATATACCTTTCTTTTCTCGCTCTTTCCTCTTTCTCTTTATATAGCCAATCCCGCCTTTGAGCCACCTGTCCTTTTTCTTTCTTTATTTATCGAGATAACAAAATCGATCCATTTTCCAGTACATTTTTAGAGTCATCACATTGGCCTTGATTTTTTTTTATTATTATTGACAATCGTACATTCTTCTCTCTGAATATATGTACTGAATCATATATACAACGTGAGCCTAGAAAAATCCCTGGAAGGAAGATGTTGTCGTTGTTATTATATCATGTCCAGACACCACATAGTAATCACATAGTAGTCAGTAATATAGTGAAAACATGGTACGTTATTTCTTCTTTTCTTTTTCTCTCTTCTTTTGTGTTTTTTCCAATAGTCTAATGGCTATTATAGACCAGGTTAAATGATAATTTGAGTATAAACAAGTATTCCGATCAACGACGAATAATTAAACTAAACGGTGAATATATAATCGGTGACGTGTTTTTGGAATATATCAACAAACATTTTTGATAAATATTCGTAAAAATTTGATTGATTTACAAATGTTGAAATATCATCATATGTTTAAAGTTAATTACATCAGAACGAGTGTTTTTTAAATAAATTTATTTTGATTTACAAAAGAGAAAAAAGAAAAGAAAAACTATAAAGGAGATTCGAATGATGTATTTGAATTGATTTGATAATTGGATTGATCTAATTAGTTAATGCAGGAGTTAAATCTTGATGTTGATGAAATTAAAAAAGATTTGTCGGAGTCTAAGTTTGAATAGATTTGTTTGCACTTGAAGATTTTGAAATAAATACAAGACTTTTTGTATTTGCCATTTTTGATAATCGATTATTGTTTGTTTTCTCATCAAAGAATTGTAATTGTTCGGCTGTAATTGTTGTTGGTTTTAATACTTGAAAATGATTTCGAAGTTTATTAACATTTTCATATTTGACAACTAAAGGTTCACTTAAATTAGTTTTCTTTCGTTTCAATGGAGTTAATAAATGTTCCCGAACATGATTTTCATCGTTTTGTCGTAATGAATAGGAAATAATTGGTTTGATTTCCTTGACATTGGAACTGGTTGTTTTCAATGTTGTTGTTGTCGGAGGTGAAGGATTTTTCCGTTGAAATGATGATGTAGCTCGTTTCTGTTCAGCATAAGCCATTGATCCTTTTCGTTCCAATTCATTAAAAATACATTTAAATCCTTTTAAATTCTTCAATGGAAACATCTTTTGATTGTGACGAATCTTTTCGAAACATTCGATGGATAAAACTTTCGAAAAAAAAACAAACAAAATTGTTTTCTTTTGTGAAGAAATGAAAGACATACGAATTGATTCTTTAACAACCGGAGGAATGGCTTCAATAAGAGTTTGTGTATTCGTAGTGAGAGCAGGATTGACATTAATTTCAATTAACCAAACTTTCATATTTTCATCAATCATAAAATCATAACCATACAAACCAAAACAGCCAACACGTCGTTTTAATCTCATTCGAATACTTTCAATGACATTGAGCATGATTCGTTGGATGATTTTCTTTTCAATTCAAAGATTTCATTTGAAGAAAAAGAAAGAGAAAGATTTACTGGAAGAACATTTAAAACCCAATCTTGTTCTAAATTATTTTTTTTCGATAGAGTTTCATTGACGTAATCACTATACAAATCAAATGATTGGAATTGAATTATTGAAAGAAGAAAAGAAAAGAAAAGAACTTGAATTGTTGCATTGTCCATGCTGTATCTTCTTTGACATCATAATATTTGGGATCTTTCTTTTGCATATACTAAATTCAAAGATGAGACAAAAGAGAAAAGAAAGAAGAGAAAAACCTGATTGGTGAGATGAATGAGAAGATTTTGATCTTGAGCATCGAAATCAAACATTGAAAGACGAATATAACCCGAATGATAGAGAACAATTAATGGTTTGACCGATGAAATTAACATATAACAACGAATATCGAATTTCTTTCCATTGATTAACAAAGGATTGGCAATGTAACTAAAAACGAAACATTCCAAAGAGAAAATAACAGAGAGAGACAAAAAAAAATGAGAAACCGTTGAATAATTCTTCGATTTGGTTTCACCGAAACTTGTCTTTTTCTCTCATTGGAATCTTGTTCGGAATATTTTTCTTTGAATTGTTCAATATCTCGAACGAGATAAATTCCTTTGCCTATTTCAAATTGAAATTGCAAAGAAATTCTTTGATTGTTGTTGAAAAGATTAACCTTGATTAAGTCCATTGGGTTTACAAATCCACAAATCTCCCGCTGAATTCAAATGAAAACAATAGAAAATCAAAATGAAAACGTACGAATTTACGTTGATGAGTATTGAAAAAGACTTGTCGATCGGATTTTTCATCTAATTTAAATGTTTGCGGAACGAAATCATTTAAAGGTAAAAAGAAAGGAGTAAATTTCTGTAGATTATTCGAAATTTTATCATAAGTTTGAAGTGATTGATATAATTGTAATTTAGTTGTGAAATAATCTTCGCCTTGAATATGATTGACAAGTTGTTCTCCGTCTTTGAACGAATTCCAATTGACACTCGATGAACATTGAACCCATTTCAATTTGTAATCATCGGTCTTTTCGATTTGTCTTTCATAACCAGATGAAGTTAAAATACTTTCGATTCTAACAAAACAGATTCGCGAATGAAAGAGAAGAAGAAGAAGAAGAAAACGAACAATTCAGAATTATTTCCATTTCCGATGAAACATTTGTGAGTTGGATCTTGATAGAGCGATGTTTCTTTGGATTGATCGAGTTTTTTGGCGAATTGTTCTTGAATTTTGTTTTCAGTTGAAGTTGAAGAATCGTCTTCAGTCATTTCACTTTGTTTAAAAACAACAAAAAAGAAACACTTTTAACTGAAAAGAAAGAAAAAAGGGGCGAACTATTGTTTGCTCTTCTCTTATTTCGTTTTTTTCTTTGTATTTGGTTTCTTTGGCATCGTTTGAAATAAATTTGAGAATTGGTTTGTAATTGAGTAGTGTCATCTATTCGACAGTTCAAACACAAATTCATTCATTGGCCAATCGCCTTCGATCATTGTGTTCGAGCCAAACAAGAAGAGAAGAGAAACAGCAAAACAAGAGAATTTGTTTGCAATGTGTAAATGTGATTATTGTTGTCAACGGTCGAGTTGTTTGGAAATCAATTGTTTGAAATGTAGTCCATCTCGACCGATGAACATTTGTTTTCGATGTGCAATGTCTGTTCAACAAATAAAAGATCATTCGAAACAACATCCTCTTTCGACGTATCAATTCATTGACATTCGATTAGATGAAAATCAACCGAATTCATGGACTTTAACGGAAGAAATCAATTTTATTGAAATGATCGAAAGTTGTGGTTTGGGCAATTGGATTGATATTGCAAATAAATTAAATAAAAATGAAAACGATTGTCGAAATCATTTTCAACAGATTTATCTTTGTCCGTTGACGAGTTTCTATTCGATTTATTTTCAATCGTTTGTCAATAAGAAGAAATTATTCGGAGAAAATGAAATCAATCCAACGAATTTCAAATCTCAATCGATTATTTATCCACCTTTGCTTATCGATAATGAACAACAGAAATTGTTAACTTATATGCCATTCAGAGATGAATACGAACGAGAATTTACTAATTTCATTGAGAATCGTCTTCCTATTTTCAATAATGAACAAGAACAAGCCAATTCTATCTTAGACAAAGCTAAATTAACTATTTTAACATCCTACAAACAAATTCTTCAACGACGATTACAATTAAAACATTTCATTCGAGATTATGCTTTACCATTTAATTATTCCAATGAGCAACAGTTTGTACTACTTTTTTCTTCTCTATCGAATTGATTGTTGTTGTTGTTGTTAGATTTGATATTCATCAAATCAGTCGATTCCTGTCAGCTGATGAATATCAACGATTGATTTTTAATCATAAAAGTTCGTTTTCGTCTTTATCTTTCCAATTGAAAATGTTTATTTGACTTTTTTCTCAAAGGAATTCGAAGTTTATTAGAAGAACTTGGTTGTTCAACATCATCAACAACAAATAATCATAATCATAATAATAATCATCATCATTCATCACCAACAAGTCTCTTTTTTACATTTGTTTTTTCTCGAATAAAATCAAATATTTATTTTCTTTTGAAATCAATAGAAAAACGTCGTGGTCGTCCAATTGTTGTTGATGAAAGTTCGAATAGTTCATCATCATCATCATCATCTGCATCTACATCTGTATCCTCTTCGTGTTCATCGTCTGCATCTTCAAATTCAACAGAATCAAGTGAATCTCAAGAAACGAGAGTGTCATTAACTTCAACAAATCCAAGTGAAAATTCGAATGTAAATATTCGTCGTCGTTCAGTCCGACGTGTTTCTTCATCTTCATCGTCGTCAAATGAAACTCTCAATTCAAATAAAGAACCGATTTATACTCGACGAAGAAACAATCATCTCTCCGATCATCAAGTATGATTTTCTCTTTTCTTCCTTATTTTCTCTTATTTCAATGTGAATTTTAGAATCAACGAGCGACTCGATCAACTGGAAATGCGACTCTCAATTACGAGTCAATATTCGATAATCAAAAAGACGAAATTTCGATGATTGTTTTTTTTTTAGTATCAGTTGGGATTCAACAGACGAAGAAATCGATCAATTTGATCATTCGAATGAAGAAGAATCAACTGTCGCATCAAGAACACGAAGTCACACTCCTCCACATCACATCAATGACAAAAAACAAGTCAAATATTTCTCGTTAATTTCATTGAAATTCCAATGAAAAGTCTCTTCTCGTGTTTAGAAATCGTCTCCAAATGGTAAAAGACATATTGTCAATGGATCGACAAAGTAAAAACATTGATGAAAAAGTGGAAATGAAAAGTTTTTGTTGTGTTTGAAAAGTAGATTTGATCCGTCGGATGAATCAACACCGAAAACGAATCGAATGTTAACTCGACATCAATTAGTTGTTCAACAAACATCGCCATGTAAAAAAAGAAAACTCAATTCGAATTCATTTGATGAAGATTCACTTCAAAATTAAATTTTGCCTTTTTCTTTTCTTCTTTGAATAAAATTGAACGAATGACAACAAACTTGATTTATTTTCACTAAGACAGTCAACACATTTTACAAAACATAGATTTCCTTTCTTTAAAATACAAATATTCATTTGAATCGAATCAAGGTCGATTTAACCATTGTTTGCCTTGATTCAACGTTCCAGCCAATGAACTAAACAGAGAATTCTTTGCTTGACCAAGAACTTTACCAGCTGCACGAGATTTATCGCCCATAAATTGGGACGTATCTTCGAATGCTCCTTTCACTTTTCTTCCCGTTTGAGTATCGTCAAGAACACTTTACATAAAAAATATTCTTTCTTTTTCTTTTTGTTTCTGTTAGATTGTCAATTGAACTTACTGAGCAACACGTAATTTGACATCAGCAACGTTTAATTGTCCTGCTTGAGGATGTCTAAACAACACAATTGATCAACAGTAGAAAAGAAAACGAGAAGAAAAACCTTGGAATGACTTTATCGAAATGTGGATACGGTCCTTGACTATCCCAAAGACGAAAAGCATCGGTCGATTGAAATGATTTAACAAATGAACTATTGAAATCATTGACTGATTGTTCATCTACAATTGAATTCATTTTAAGATTGAATGAAATCAACAACAAATGACAAACTTGGTGCTTTGGCTACAGATAATAAACATAAAAGATAATTGACAAATAACTCTCGTAATTCTTGTTCATTTTTGAATTCATTTGTATTGGTTTGTAACGATTGAAAGAATCGTAAATCAGCTGTTGTCAATTGTAAATCATTTTTCAATTGAGAATTGAAAATAAGAAAATCTTCGTCTGCATTCGTTATAATCACATCGAAAACATTTTCTTGATGAAACAATTGATTACTTGCACCGATTACAAACGATTTCAAATCACGATTCTTTAGTAAATCAAGAGAATGAATCGACAAATACGGATGAAGATTATTATTCTAAACAAACATCAATTTAATTCGATATTTCAAAGAAAAACGATCGAACTTTATTAAATAATTGAAGAGGAAAATGAAATTGTTCGAGATAAGATAAATAATGTTGATCGATTTGAGTTTGTTGAATATCGACATTGGAATTGTTGGTCAATCGAGTGAATGTATCGGTTAATTTACTTGTAATTGAACTCGCACGTTGAAGAAGATTGAATTTGAATTCATCGACTTTGGATTCATTCGATTGAATTGAATTTGTATCTTCATCTTTGATTGTTTTCAATTGAATTTCATTGAGTTGAAACACAACATCTTCGTTTGTATTTAAATGAATTTCATTTTCATAATTGAGATTGGCGTCGATGAGTGTCGATTCATCGAGACCATTTTCAATCAAATTGGGAACAAGTGAAACCAATGTTAAAATCGTTTTTACCAAGTTTTCAATCGGTTGAAAAAGAAATAAAACTTTTTTTTGTAATAAAATTAATTTAAAAAGAATCAAAGTTTTCCGTTTAAATTGACCGAGAAGATCGCGAACAGAAAAATAATTTAAATCGATTGTCAACGGAGGATTTGAATTGATTTCTTCGACGAATTCATCGAACAATTTCGTTTGACTAAAATCTTTTGTTTCGAAATACTTTTCAGTTAACAATTCAAGTCGTTGAATTAAACTTCCATAAACAGGCTTTTCAATTCAAAAATAAATCAAAATTCAAACATCATCGAACTACGAATGACTTACTCGACGGAGAAGAAGACAAACACTTTTTTGAATGGAATTTCTTGTTATATCTGAATGTTTATTTTCAATCATCTAAATCAACGAAGAGAAAAACACTTCGAACAGACGAAGAAGGAAAAGAATAAACAAACAAACATTTGCATCTATTTGTCGATAAGAAGAGATTCCGAATAAAGTCTGTTGATTTTCATGTTGAACATGAAATAAAATGAGATCTTTGTCTCGATGATGAGCTCCATCTGGTAATGCCGAACAACTTATAATTGACCAATATTCTGTTTTATCATCATTGATCAATGGATGACTATATTCAATCTTCAAATAGACACAAATCAAATCATCAATCTTCATTCTTCATTTGTTTTACCTGATGACCTTTCTTATGATGAAATCCAACGATCAATAGTTGAGCAACTAAAGATGTTGGAGAAGTATTTTCTTCTGTGAGCATCTGATTTCGAGAATGTTATCTTGGAATTGACTAACTAAAGACGAAGAAGAAGAAGAAGAAGAAGAAGAATGCGTCTATATTCAATTTGTCAACCAATTGAATTTCAAAAGACGATAGATGTCACACAACTGTGCTTCTTTTTTATTTGGGAAAACAAAAAAGAAAAAATGTTAAATCGCACGACATTGATTTTCATCACAAAAATCTTTTTCATGAAAAACTCCAGCTGAATTTAAAGTAAAAATAAAAAGTGCTCCAGTAAAAGCTCCAGCTTGTGTTAATAAACCATACCAAAACAATCCACGATGACCAACTTTATCATTAAAATAATTTCCCAAACTAACTCGAACCGTATAAAATATTAAATAGATCAAAATCCACATTAAAGCAATGAGAAGTGAACCAATGGTTTCATCAACAAATGGAGAACACGGAGATTTCAATGCTGTAACGAATATATAAACGAAAACAAGACTTCCAATAAAAGTCAATGCGTAGATCGATTTCAATGATAAATCAAATAATTTCGGTCGAAGATTTGCAATCAACGACACAAGTGGATAACAACATTGAGTTAAAATGATAACATAGTGAAATGTTTTCGATCCGTAAGGATTTAATGAATAAGAATTTATCGATGGAATACAACCGATTAACAGAATACTTGTCCAAAGAACAATTGACAAATAAATATAAGATTTCTTTGTTAATTTGGAATCTTTGTTGGTTGGATCAGTTGTTGTTGTTGTTTTTGGTGGTTCATCGATAACTAATTCTTCATTTGTATTCAAAAGTGATCGTTCAACAATTTGTTGTTCGAGTGTTTTTTGTTCGGTTTGAAAATTCTTTTGAAATTTATCTCGAAAAAACCAAATGATAAGAAAAGCAACAAACGATAAAATCATAATTGAACTCATTAAAATCAAATAAATATCAACTGAAAACAACGGATCATGAAGTTTGGTTTCTTTTTTCAATGGATTTTCTTTGGAAGGAACACATTCTGGTTCATGACCAACACCCTACAACAATCGAAACAGTCGAAACAAGAACAAACAAGAACAAACAACAACCTGAATAAGACCAATCATTGCAGGAAGAAGTGAAGATAGAGCTTCACCTGCAAAGTAAACATTCAATAAACTCGAATGAAATCGACTAACAAATGGCAAATAAGTAACTGACGATGTACAATTGACTAATGCAAGAAAGAAACTTAAAATAATTAAATGTAATGAACGTTTTCGACCAAAGAAAAACGTTTGAATTGGCCAAGTAAATGAAAGAACAATTGGACAAAGAATTCCAACGGCAAAGATGACACAGATCGATGGAACTTCATAGACTGTTGATTTGCCAATGCACAAACGAATACAAGCTATTATCAATGGACCAACATTGGCTATGTTACTTGCCATGCCTAATTGAGGAGATAAACCCCAACCTTCCGATAAACGAGGAATTAACAATGGTAATTCGATCCAAATACCATTCAAATTTAACCATGTTCCAATTCCAAATAATCTAAGATAACATTTCACAAGTTCAATTACAAATTCAAAAAATACAAAAAAAAACTCACAGAAAAAAGAATTTGGTTACATATTGTTTGAACTTTGTTTTCAAAGTTGGACTCTCTTTGACCTTAACGTTATCAACTTCCATTTCTTTTGTGGTTTAGATTCGATTGAAACTTATCTCATTTTGTGTTATTCTTCTAAATAAAACAAAAAAAACACATTCTTTTTTTCTTTTTTTCTTTCTTTTTTTTTTGTTCTGCATATGTTTCTTTCAAGTCAAGGTCTTTCTTTCATTTTTTTCATGATGATGAAAACGTGTAACTATGCACTCTATGCTACATATTCTATTGGCAATGCAGCATATTTTCATTGGTTTATTCCATTTAACCAGTCAACATCACGGATTGATTTGCATTCTTTTCTCTAAAAGATTTTTTTAATGAAAATAAAAAAACTGCCAAGTCTTCTCTTGACAAAATACGTAAATCAATCAACAAATCTTTAATGAAATTTATGTTTGAAAAAGAAAAAAACGAAATAGACGACGATTCGATCAATCGATCGATAAATTGATTTCTATTTTTATCGAATACAAATATTGATTCGAATATAATGAATAAACATGACGAATGATATATTTCACTTCCGACAAAGAAACCGAAATCACGCGTTCGATTCGTGTCGAATGAAGACAACACTCTCAACTATTCATAATAACGAAATGAAGTGAAGTGAATCTGTTGTGATGTTATGTCTGTAACTGTAGAAATAAGTAATGACGTATTTGTCATTGATGTGTATCATTTGATAGATCGTTTCTCAAGGTAAATTGTTTCTTTCGAAGACAATTTCTTAGAAAGAAAAGATGTTTAGTTATTCTTGTTGAATATTGAAGTGAAATCTTGTGATGGTTTCATTAAAAGAGAAAACAATTGAAATTTGGAGATTATTTTCTCGTGAAGAGAAACGAAATATTTTGATTTACATAATTGGTATTATGTTTTATAAATTTGGTTTAGAATCATTTAATGGTTCAATATTAACTTTGGCAACGAATCGTTACGATCAAGATGCTCATGATAATCAACAACAATCTCAAACATTTCAACGAATTGGTTTACTTTCAGGATTAAATCAAGGTTTTCAATGTCTCGGTTCGATTCTCATTGCGCCACTTGTCAAACGTTATCGAACACGAACAGTTCTTTCAATTTCGATATTTATTTTTGGTATTTTCGCTGCAATTCTTTTGATAGTCGATGCAGCAACCGGTGGCCGAATAAAACCTCGAAATTTCTCAAGTGAACATGAAAATGATTTCAATTACTATGGAAATTATCCAACTGATGCAATCATTCCGATTTATTGTCTAACAGGAATTACTTATGGAATGGTTGAATTAATTCGACGAATCATTCCGAGAGATATTGTTGGAGGAGATTCACAGAAATTACAACGAATGGATGCATTAGTTCATATTTTCTATGAACTTTCAGGAACTGCCGCTGCTTTTTTCACAGCACTTGTTTTAATTCCACGTCTTGGCAATAATTATGCATTTATCATTACACCGATCTTGTTCGGTATTGCAGCAGTCATTTGGTGGTTTATTAGTGCTGAGAAATATCAAGCAAATGACGAAGAAGATATCGAAGTTTATCAAGAAAATCCTAAAAAAGAAAATTATTTTCTCTCAGTTGTAAAACGATTTCTTCTGTTTGGTAAATCAGTTTATATTGGAGGTAAAATTATTTTTACTAATCGAAGATTTATTTGGTTGTGGAGTGGTTATTCATTGGCATTGTATGGTCATCGATATCTTGAAAATGGAATTGCTCCACAAATTGCTAAACGTTATTTGAAAAATGCTGAATGGTCACAAATTATAGTTGGTGGTTCCAATCTCGGTGAATTATTAGGCGCATTCGTTGTTTTTCTTCTTGCCAATCGAGTGAAAACACCGATGCCTTGGTTGAGATTAGACGCATTGTTCTTATTAATTATTTGGTATATTCCTTTTTATTATCCACCGATGAATCAAGTTGCATATGCTTGGATCATTGCTGCAACATTTATTCCGATTTCATTCGGTTGGGCAGCTGGTGACGTGTCTTTGGGTGCGTATATTCAATCATCGATTTCACAATTAGAAACAGAAAATAAACAAGTTTCACCGTTGGGAGCTGTTATGGCTTTTCTCTATTCATCATATATTATTCTCTATGCTATTCTTAATCCATTACTTGGCAAATATATTGATTCAATCTATAATTCTCAAGCAACTGTGAGACCAGCACTTTTATATACAGCTGCTGTTCAATTATCGATTATTTCAGCAATTGTTTTTCTTTCAACTTTTATTCCTAAAGGTGCATTTGCATTCAATCCTAAATTACTTCAATCTCAATACGACGAAAATCAACAATCAACTCAAACATCTCAAACGAATGAACAAAACAGTGATGTCGATCTCAATACTTATTTCTAATTTGATTTTTATCATTTACATTGACGAACAAACAGTTTTTTTTTTAATGTCAGGTCATATAATAATCAATACAAGTTATTCAGAAAATATTTTCATTTGATTGAAAATGTAATCTATGAATGAAGTCATATGAATTTCTTTGAGAGTTTGATTTTCATGCACCACGAAGAAATAGTTATATTCAAATAGAAATCATAATACAATGATACAACAACAAAAAACAAGTATTGCCAAAGTTTCACATTATCATCGTCATCTATCACTTAAACATTCATCAATTAAAAAAAGACGAGCAAATACTGTCATTCATGTAGCTATTCGATTACCAAAAACTGTCCGTTCAACTAATAACAATTGCCATACAGTAAAATTGATGATGAAGAATTTGTTTCATATAAGAATTTATTGAATTGAATAGATTTCGAATAGATTATGCTCACAAATGAGTGATTTGACTAAAACAAATCATGAGGTGGTGTTGGACATTATTCTTTTCATTTTTATTTTCATTCAATTAATTTAAATATTGAAGGGATTTCAAATAGAATCATCAAAACAAACAGGTATGACTAGAGATTATCATAAAAAACTCGAAAAGAAAAAGAAAAAGAATAAGTTAGTATTGTATCAATGATTTCTAGACAACATAGTTCTATTTTTTGTCTCTAATCCTCATTATAGATGTTCACATCGATATTTTATTGGATCTTTGCTTGCTATTTTACTTGTTATTGTGATTGTTCTCCTTGTTCTCTTGATTAAACCAAAAAGAAGAATTACACAAGGTACAGTGATAATACGAAAGAATCAACAAAAAGAAATCCTGATGAAAAGCTTTTGCTAACAGATACTGAGCCTGTACTTCGTTGGAATACAACAGGAATCACTGTCGCAGGCATCAATGGAAGTTCTGGTAAGACTAATATCCGTCTATATTTTCCTTTTGGTATTATAATGGACTATGGAAATAATCTCTACATTGCTGATTATGGGAATCATCGAGTTCAGAAATATCTATTTGGTAGTTCTTTTGGTGAAACCATAGCTGGAAATG
>Ga0209914_1001166_pt1 | contig 28681 bp, 13 predicted proteins | sample ThiBiot_500_plan_FD_183949 | JGI IMG/M metagenome (GOLD analysis project Ga0209914, IMG submission 183949) | Wastewater bioreactor microbial communities from Cape Town, South Africa - Thiocy_cont_500_plan (SPAdes) | ecosystem: Engineered > Bioreactor > Thiocyanate-remediating > Anaerobic-Aerobic...
TGTGGATAGGCTTTCTCATTAATACATGAGCATTCGAGAGCTCATTCTTACATGGTTAAGAAGAGGTCAAAAGTCTCTACATAATATGAAAAAAAAAATAATTTAATCATTGTTCTTTGACTCTTTCACATGGACATCAAGTTATGCGATTTTTACTATTTTCTCATTTTTTGCATAATGTCGACTTAGGGTAATCTTCATAGAAGTGATGCAAACGGACTTATTTATGGGTGATTAAAGACTACTAATATAGTGCTTGAAAACCATATATAATGTTCCAATATATGTTAATTCCTCTAGAAAAAAATCCGAACCACAAAATCGCAAAAATCACGAAAATCATGATCCTAACCGAAAAAGTCATATATTACGGTTCTTAAAAAATTATGATGCCGAACGAAAGTTAGTAATGTTTTTTTATTAATGATATTAGGGCACTAGAAGCTTCAATTATGGAAGGTTTCAGCTTGGCCGGAAATACTTTTGTATAAGGTGGGAGATTACCGGTGGAACTACCCTTCTTTGTTTTAGGTGGAAACAACGTTTTAATAGAGAAAATTTCGATTTTGAGGTCAAACAAACATTTTCGAAGAGAGAATTTTTTGTTTTAGGTGGAAATAACGTTTTAATAGAGAAAATTTCGATTTTGAGGTCAAACAAACATTTTCGAAGAGAGAATTCTTTGTTTTAGGTGGAAACAATGTTTTAGAAGAGGAAGTTTCTCTATTTTAGAGTAAAAGTGCAGGTTTTAACATAAATGTCAAACTTGAAACTTGAATTCAAATTCAAATTCAAATTAGTATTATCTATTTTGAAGTTTTCAAATTCAAGTTCAGATTATGATTTAGAATGAGGGCGTAGTGCCTAAGTGAGGGTGAACGCGTCTGTTTGTGAAGGGAGGGCGTACTGCCTAAATGAGGGTGAAGGCGAACATGTGTACACAGTAGGCATACTCCAAAACTGAGTAGTGATTTGAAATTTGAAAAAGTTATCTGAAATGTGACTTGAATTTTCAAATACGTCACTACTGGATTTTGACGGCGAAAACGAAATGTCAACGTGGAAAATCTGTTCTCGTCATTTCGAATGGCATTTTGCAAGTGTTTGAATCGATCTTTCAAGTTCAAGAAATCGTCATGTCAGTTCTATTCGATTATGGTTTTCTTCTTTGGTTACATACGATCATTGAAATATCGTCAGTTTTTATAACAATTTTCTTTCTTTCGAAACGATCTTTGTTTTACTGTTTTAGTTGAAGTGAATGTTTAATGATTTTAACATCGATAATCGACATGTGATCATAAAGTTGTTCTTCTCGAATTCTATGCTGCTCTCCTCGTGTTTATTCGACGATTGAAAAATCGAAATGTAAAACAATTAGAGAGAAAAACTATTTTTAGGTTTTGTGCTTTTAGAAATCTTCCGTCGACACTTGACGATCGATTTTCTTGGCTTATTCGAACAAGACTTTAAACATATCTTCGTTTTTCTTTAACCAATCAACTTTCAAAACAACAAACTAAATCAACTTTTGTACTTTAGGATAAATAAATAAAATACTTCGAAGACATGAGAACATTTGCTTTTTCATCATGATCGTCATTAGTTATTGCATGATTTTATTTCTTCTGAGGCTAATTTTAGGTTAATTTTTTGTCTTTTTCGAATGTTTTCAACGAAAATAGAACTTTTCTTTTCCAAAGGTCAATCGTATAATCAACCGATATTTCCGACGAATTCAACTTGGAATCAAAATGCAACCACATTTGCAAATAGTGGTCAAATCGGGACAAGTCCTTTTGCTTTGTACATTGATACGAATAATTCGATTTATACAATCAATCTTCAAAACGGACGAATTCTCATTTGGATGAATAATTCCAATGATACAAATCCTATTTTATATGCACAATTATCATCATCAGCATATTCAATATTTGTAACAACAAATGGACAAATTTATGTTGGAGATTCAACTTCAATTAAACAAATAATTCAATTCTCGAATTCATATTCAAATCAAACCACTACTATCGCGACTGTTTCTTCTTCCATTATTTTGGGTCTTTTTGTTGATCTTAATAATACTTTATATTGTTCAATGAATGGTGGACATAAAGTTGTAAAAAAATGGTTAAATGACAGTTCATTAACAATGACAACAGTTGCTGGAACTGGTTCTCAGGGTTCTACTTCGAATTTGTTATATTATCCAATGGGAATCTTTGTTGATACGAATTTTGATTTATATGTGGCAGATCAATATAATCATCGAATTCAATTATTTCGATTAGGACAAATAAATGGAATTACAGTTGCAGGAAATACATCTCCAAATATAACAATTTCACTTAATGGTCCAACAAATGTGATTTTGGATGGAAATAAATATCTTTTCATTACAGATGGTGATAATAATCGAATAATAGGTTCAGATGAAAATGGTTTTCGTTGTATTGTTGCATGTTCAATGTCATCAGGTTCAACATCCAATCAATTGTATTCTCCGCGAAGTATCGCTTTTGATAGTTTTGGAAATTTATTTGTTGTCGATCGAGATAATAATCGAATTCAAAAGTTTTGTTTATCAACAAATTTCTGTAATAGTCAAAGAAAAACAACAACGATTCTTTGATACATGTCCAATTTGAAAATTGAATTCAATTGAAACTTTCAATTTTCAATTACAAAGAGACGCTCTCACTCTCAAGTTGAAAATTGAAAATTGAAAGTTTCAATTGAATTCAAATTTCAAATCGGACAACTACTGCGATTCGATATTTTCATTTGATTATTTAGCTCCAACAACAACCACATCAACAATTTTAACATCAACAACAACAACAAATGTCAATCCAAGTAAATCGTTCAAAGAAAAATTCAAAAAGAAAAATGTTTTTCTGTTAAAATCTTAGCGTGTCGATCTCCTCAAATAATTTTAATTCCCAGTGGTTCAACATTAATAAATCCTTTGAAATTTCGTCGAAGTCAAGATTTTTATATCGTTTCTTTGATTGAATTGAATTGTAACGATTCAACATCAATTCAAACTCAATGGATTCTAAAAAATAATTCGAATGTCATTCTCTTCGATTCTCAAATTGAAACCACATTTAGTGAATTATTTATTCCAACAAGAAAACTTCCTTTTGGAATCTTTGAACTCGAATTAACTATCAATCTCAATAAATATCCAAGTTTAAATCATTCTTCATCAGTTTATGTTGAAATAACTCCATCAGACATAATTGTTTATCTTTTTCAATCTCGATCATCAATGATCACAAGTGGATTCGAACAAGATTTGAAATTAGATCCAGGAACTTATTCAGTCGATCCTGATGAAGTTTCATTTGACAGCAAAGTAAGTTTTCAATTAATTTTAACTCTCGATTTTTCTTCAAATTCGTAGAAATGGATTTATAAATATTATTGTCGAATTTATCCAACATTCAATTTCCCAAATTTAAATGGTTATTTATTAACAATTGACGATCAAACAAATAATTCTTCGACTCCTTCATGTTTAACAAATCGAACTGGATTTCGATTTGAGAATTCGATTAATTCTTCATTGACAATTCTCTCAAAATCACTCCAATCGAATCGAACTTATCAATTTATGGTTCAAATGACAAATATTTTAAATTCGACTCAACAAGCGACAGGTTATGTTCTTGTTAAAGTTGAAGAAACGCGTCGACAAATGATCGCCATCGGTTGTGTAATCGTAACTCTTTGTTCTCCGAATCTCGAATATCAATTCGTAAATCCAACAACTCAAGTTGCTCTTTTTTCTCTTTGCATTGGAAATTGTTCTTCAATTCAAAGAATCACTTGGAATGTTTATTCAGGAGAAGCGAATTCTTCTCTTTGGATTTTATTTAATCAAACTCAAAACTATTTCTTCGGCAAGAGTTCGAGTAATTTTACTGTCTTAAATCAATTATTTATTCAAAATCCAACGATTCTATTTTGGAAATTTGAAGTTGTTTATTCATTCCCAAATGAAACAAGTACCAGTGCATTGCAATTTGTGATCAATCAACCTCCTGAAAATGGTTCTTGTTCGATTTCTCCATCAAATGGAACAATAACAACTTTGTTTGAGATCGCTTGTCCAAATTGGTTTGATGAAGATGGAATTAAAGATTATTCGCTTTATTCTTTCACAAATCAACTGATGATCGCTTTTTCAAGTTTTTCATCTTTTCAAGTTTATTTACCTTCAGGAGAAAATCAAAACTTAGTCATTGAAATTCGAGATCAATTAAACTGCTTAACTAAATTTAATCTTTCCTCAATTTCAGTTAGAACAGATTCTCAATTGAATACTAATTTACTTTCAACTGGAAATCAGAATGTTGTTTCACAATTATTAACTTCTTTTTCTCAACAATTTAATCAAATAAATCAACAAAATATTGATAAAGCTGTTTCAAGTGGAATTCCTCTTTCAACTATTTCAATTTCATCTTTAACAACTCAAAGCCAACCAACGAATAGTTCATTCAATCAATCAGCTCTTATTGAATTCGAAAAAGAATTAAATTCTCAATCTTCAACGAGAGAATATTTAATTTCTTTTACTCAAAATCTTCAAATAACAACATCAAATAGTATTAAATTACAATCTTCTTCATTAGTTCAATTAACTAAATCAACAAATCAATTAACTCGAAACACGATTTCAGTTGCAGCTGATCGATGTTTTCGATTAACTTTAGCTTTACAATCGATTTCGATGAAAATTTCTCAAGAAGATGCAGAAATTTGTTCAACTCAATTATTTCAATGTGTTTCAAATCTTTTATCAGCTGTCAACGGTCCTTTACAACAAAGAACGACGATTTTAGATTTAGATTCTCAAAGAGCAACAGAATTCCCTGAAGATTATGAAACAAATTTAGAATCTGAATGGATGAAAATCAATCTTTTAAATGAAAATGAGAAAAATATTTATCAACAAAAAGAATTAGCAAATCAAATTGAAACGAAAATGAAAGAAATAATTTCTCGTTTGAATTCAATTTTAAATATTCATTTAAATGTTGGCCAACAATCGATTGTAAGTACTTCGGAAGTTTTGATGAGTTTACAAAGTGAAACCATTGAATCTCTTTCGAATCGAACATTTGCGAATGGAGCTATTCGATTCCCTGAAATCGTAACAAATCAAACAGAAAAATCAATTCGAATTCAATCGAAAGTCGAACCTTTAGCTTCGTTTTCAAATTCAGCGAATACAAATGTTTCTCGTTCGATTTCTTTTTCACTTTTCGATTCCGATGGCAAAGAAATTTCTCTCGATTATCCAATAGAAATCTTTATTCCTCGAGATCCAAATCGAATTCTTCCTCCAATGATTCTTCAAAATGTCACGGTTCGCCAACAATTATTTAATTTCCATTATGTTAACATCACAACAGTTCTCTCGATTTCAGTTCACATTGAAATTGAACCTTTGAATTCGTCAGTTGGTTATTTATTAATTTATAAATTCGATAAAATTCCTAAATTAAATGAAATCGATGGTTGGACTATCTTCTGTCCTGAGAATTTTCACAATTATTTCGTTGATAATGAACAAACTCGAAATCATCGATCTTTAGTTTTTGGTTTACGAGAATTAAACTCCTCTGAAATCGTTTCGTATTGTTCAAATAATAATTCTCAAATGAATCTCCCAATTACAAATGAAAGATTTAATTTTACTTCAAATTATGGACTGAGAGTTTATTCATCTGGTTGTTATTTTCTCGATGAAAACAATGAATGGAATGATCGAGGACTTCGAGTTGGAAATAAGACAAATCATGATCAAACTCATTGTTTAACTGAACTTAATTAAATATTTATTGTTCTTTGCTCCTTTTTAAGCCGGCTGACTGCAGTTTATTGCAGCAAGACGACTTATTGCTTTTAACTTGCTTAGTTGCCTAACAAAATTCTTCTTCTTCTTCTTCTTCCTACGCACGCATGAATCACATTTCAATTACGCCAACCTTTCTAAGTAGTTGTCCATCATTTTGAAAAGAAAAAAATCTATTCCGAATCAGGCTTGCCAAATCTCCTGATTTTTTAACTTTTCTCCTGATCAAAATTCTCCTGAATTCAGGAGCTGATTTTAAAGATTTTCTACTGATTTCTCCTGATTTTCGAAATTTCGAAGAATTTTAATTTTCAAGCAGTGAAGGAGATTTTAGATGATACTAAACTGAGCATAGTGCCAGAAGATTGTAAAGTCTGAAATAATTTTCTTCTAAGTATAGAAGACAATAATTCAAATGAGTTCTATGAATAAAAAGAACAGAATGATCATGAGCAATATTGAATTTGTAATACAAGAGTATTTTCGCTCAGTAGAACAAAACGAACATTGACTGGAAACTGTTTGATTGAAATGAATCCTTTCAATTTCGTGATTATATAAAGAGTTAAAGTCTGAAAATCTACAAAAGTGAAATTATTTAAGAAAACATCCAATTTTGACTCTACATAAAAATGGTTTAGTCAGTTTAACATTATTACGTATACTTTCTCTAACGGAAACGTTTTCAGTTCGATAAAATGAATGTTTTACAAACACAAAGTATTTCTTTTAAATAAACTTAATTGTTGTTGAGAAAAGCTTGCATATGTACCTACCTATCTATGTATACTCATGAGTAGATTTCTGTTTGTTTGTTTTTTCTGAAGAGAATATAGTGATCTTTAATTGGAATCAAAAATAGATTTGCTAAATATGGTTGTTTTCGAGCGGTTCACAAAACTAGTAAGACTACAAGTTTGTGTATTGAAAGAATTTAATTTGATCGAAATTCACAAAATGATTTGATCTTCTGAGTGCGTCTTTGACAAAAAATATTTCGATTCATTTTTCGAAAAAAGATGATATGCATATCCGTGTTTTCGAGACGTAGAATTGGAATAAAATGATTGATTTCATTCGAAAGACGCTCATTTACTTCGGAAATCCCAAAAAGAAAACTTCCTGATTTTTCGTAAAGAACTACTGATTTTTAAATTTTGGATTTGGCAACCCTGTTCCGAATCCTCAGAATCTGACAAACAATATTCGGAAATCTGTTTTTCGAAATTGAAGGTCGTTCGGGAAATCTAAGATATACAAAATGACTAATTAACATCTTATAGTTTGGCCTTATATGGTCATATATGACTCATTTTTAATTGACCATTGATACGTCACATGTCTTATGCATACACGATTTAATTAAATTTGTTGAAATTCAAGTTTATCCACTGCAGAGTCTTTTAGAAAAAGAGAGATGAAGTAATGACTGTTAGAGATCTTTCCTAAAACTTATTCTTCAAATGATCAATGAGATTAGAAAAAAGCACAACGTATGTCTTTGACTGATATTCTAACTCTATTTGTTTTAACTCTTGCACATTAAGGAATTGCAGTCAGCCGCCTTATCTACTCGGCTTTGTCTCGAGTGGAATTCTAGTTAAATATTTATCTTTTAGAGTTTTTCAGACAATAAAACACAAATGAATTTTATCTTAAATATTTTCCTGAATTAGTGTTGTCGGAAACAATTTTAGTTCTATTTATTTGATTGTCGAACGATGTACCTATAACAGACAAATTTAAATTTAAAGAAATGACATATCACTCTAAAAGTTAGTATTTTTAATTTATTCTGATCGTTGAGAATGTTCTTTTCACTTTGATACATTCAATCAAATTCTTTGATGAATGTCATTTGTTTTTGTTTTGTTTTATTACGAAATCAAATAAAGATTTGTCCTCGATTGACAAAGAAATGATTTTCATCAAAATCATTTATTTTTCTTCACGATGAGTTTTCACTTTTTCTATTCGTTCGATAAATTCAAAGTTTAAATAGTTTTATTTTTGAAAATGAAACTTTTCTTTTCCAAAGGTCAATCGTCGAATCAACCGATGTTTGTTTCCAATTCAACTTGAAATCGAAATTATTTTCCAATTGGGACAAGTCCTTTCGCTTTGTACATTCATACGAAGAATTCGTCGAGAAAAAGAAAACATCGACCGGTGATTCAACGATTTCATTACGTTAATTAACAAAAAAAGCAAAGCAAAATAAAGACTCGAAATGAATTAAGTTAAGTAACAATGAGTTTGAGAAAGATTCGTTTTTCGACCAACTCGTAATCCATCTGATTTCCATTCGTTTTCTTTATTCAAATAATAACAACCGGAGGAATAAACTCGATATTCATATTCTTGATTCTCGCCTTCGAAACCAAAGATTAGAGTTCGATGACCAATTGTTTGTTGATTATCAATCATAAAACGAAAATAACTTTGATTAACTTCAATTGAATTAGTAAAACTCGATTGTCTATCGAATTTATAAACGAATCGATAGGAGAAATTAGCTTTGATTTCGAAATGAATTGAAATCGGGAGATCAGTTGTCAAATTCAAAGAATGAAAGGTTTCATTGGTTAAAATCATCGGAGGAATTCGAAGATTTGGATCTCGAGGAATGAAAAATTCTATTGGATTTGAATTTGTTTCAAACGGGATTTCATTTCCACTTTCATCGAGAATTGAAATTGACAAAGATCGAGAAAGATTTGTATTGCTTTCGATTCGAGATCGACCGTAAACAGCTAACGGTTCCATTATTGACTAAAAATCAAATGAAATTTAGAGAGAAAAAGAGAGAAACGAACTCGAAAGGAAACAGTTTGATTTCGATTTAAATTCGATGATGATAAATTCATTCGAGTCAAAAGAGATCGAAGAGAAATTGTTTGTAACGAAAGAAAAACTTGAGGTGTTTCGATTGAATAATTTTGTCCGAGATTTAAATGTAAATTTAACGAAGAAGTTAAGATGAAAATGATTTGATTTCGTTTGTCATTGAGTGAATCAGCTAATTCCTTTTGAGAATCAAAAACCCATTCGACTTGAGAATCTTTCTCGAGAATTTCCATTCGTTTTTGTAAAGGTCCATTGGCAGCAGTTAAAACATTCGAAGCACATTGAAGAAGTTGAGCTGCAATCGTTTGAACATCTTCAAAAGGCATTTTCTCTAACCAGATTTGTAATTCTTTTGTTAATTCAAAACATTTCTCTGAAATTATTGTTAAAGTTGTTCTTGTTAATTGATTTGTTGAACTAGTTAGCTGAACAAGTGAAAGAGATTGTAATTTCAAACTATTCGCAGATGTTATTGGAAAATCAATTAGAGATTTTATTAAATTTTCTCGAAGATTTGCTTGTTCATTGATTTCTTTCAAAAATTCTAATCGAGCAGATTGATTTGTTGATTTCTCCTTCTCAATACTAATTCGACTCAATAATGAAGAAACCGAAATAGTTGACAATGGAATTCCATTTGAAATAGCTTTGTCCATCATCTCACTTTCTTTTTCATTAAATTCTTCAGTAATTAAACTTATGGTTTGACTAATTTCATTTTGATTTAGATTTGAAGATAATAAATGAGAAAATGGTTGTTTAGTAACAGTAATTGAAGAAAGATTGAATTGAGTAATTCCATCTAAATAATCACGAATTTCAACGAAAAGATCAAGAGAATTTCCGATCGGTAATCGAACTTCAAATGATGGAATTGGAGAAAAAGCAATGATTTGTTTATTTTGGGTGAATAACGAATATTCTTTGATATTTTCTTTGATTTTCCAATGAGAACAAGTGATATTGAATAGAGTGTTTGTTGTTCCATTTCGAGGATTGATTTCACAAGAACCGTTTGATGGAGGAGGATTTATTTCGAAATTCAACGCACTTGAACTGTTGATTCCTTCGAATTGATAAATAACTTCGAATTTCCAATGAGTTTCATTTCGAAAATGAATCAAACAAGTGAAATTCGTCGTATTTCGACCGAAAAACCAAATATTTTCAAAATTCGTCATTTGATCAAATAAAATCCATTTAGTAAAGTTTTGTGTTGAATTTATTCGACCGAAATAAATATTCCAAATGAGTTTTTTCTCTTTCGGACATTCGTTGACACAAAAGGAAAATAAAGCGATTTGAGTTGTTGGATTTACTTTTTGAAATTCGACATTCGGAGAACAAAGAGATTTGATTACACATCTATACAAAAATATAAACATTCGACTTTTTCAATTTCAAAAAGTTACCCAATGGCAATCATTGGTCGAGTTGAATCTTGAACTTGAACAATAACATAACCTGTCGCTTGAAGAGAAATATTTCGACGATTTGACATTTGAACAACAAATTGATATTCCAAATTCTTTTTAAGAACATTCGCAAAGATTGTTAATGAAGATTGATTTCCTTTGTATTCAAATTGAGTTAAATTGAAAAAAACATTGATTTTAACTAATGATTCGACTGGAGGATAAAATCGACAAAAATATTCGTATTTCCAATCCGAAGAATTAAATTCAAATCCATCGGGATCTTTTGAATAATTTCCTGGATTTAAAATTAAATTCTGTTGATCACCACTGGTGACAACTGATGTTCCTAATGGAACGAGATTTGCTGTTACACCTGATGGACTGATTTCAACATAAACTGATGAAGAACTTGTTATACTTGGATTGTCTTCAATTGTTACTCGCAATTCTAATCGATAGATTCCATATTGAAGAGTATTTGATGGAATATACAATTCACTTCGACTTTTTACGATCTTTTTATCAAATTCAATTTTAGAAAAATTCTCGTTTGTCGAGTTTTTAATCGACCATTTTTGAATTGTTGATAAAGTTTTGTTACAATTGAATTTTATTGTTGATAAAATATAAAAATCTTGACTTCGACGATATTGATACGGAACTGTTCGAAGATTTGACTCGGGAATTAAGTTTATTATTATAGAATTACAATCTGATCGATTTTTAACTTCCATCAATGTTGTTGTTGTTGTACTTTCCGGAATAGTTTCTGAAAAATTAATTGAATTCGATTCATGTTTCTTTTTTTTTTAAATAATTCAATTCACCTGTTGTTATTGTTGGTTCACTTGTGGGTGGAACTTCGAGAAAAACAGTTTTGATTTCAAATCAAAAGAAACAAAAGCTTACTGCAGAGTTTGTTTTTCGCGATTTTTTGTACTCGATTATTATCTCGATCGGTGACATAAATATTTCCATAACTATCAAATGACATTGTGATAGGAATAGATAATTTATCGTTTGTTGAACCTCCACCAAAACATCCAAAAATACAACGAAAACCATTTTCATCTGAACCAATTATTCGATGATTGTTTGTATCGACAATAAAAAGATATTGATCACCATCGAGAACTATTCCTGTTGGATGATTAAGTTTGATTGTTACTTTTGTTGATCCATTTCCTGCAACAGTTATTCCATTTCGTTGATTCAATCGAAATAATTGAATTCGATTATTTCCCCATTCTGCAACATATAAATCTAAATTAATATCAACGAATATTCCCCAAGGATGATTGAGTGTATTCAATTCAGATCCTGCAACAGTTATTGTTGTGCCATTTGACCATTGTTTATCAACTCGATGATTATCATGCGATGAACAATATAAATTCTCATAAATATCAATGAAAAGACCGAAACATGTTGATGTAATATTCATAACCGATATCCATCTTTCATTTTCTACAATCCATTTATCAACACGGCCATTCTTATATCCATTATCAACATAAATATCACCATTCGTTGTTACAAATAATGATAATAGTTCTAATAAATTACCCTCGATAGTTTTTGTTGAATTGAGATGATTTTCATTTAGCCAAATATGAATTTGACCAGTTCGTCGATTGGGTATGTAAATTGAATTGTTTGAATTGACAAAAATACCAATCGGATATTGGCCCACAAAAATTTGATCGGTAAAAGTCGTTGCATTTGAATTCCAAGTTGTGTTTAAACAAAATCTTGGTTGATTATATGAAAGTGTCAAAACTAGAAATAAAAGTAGAAATGGACTAATGAAAGTACAGATAGGAAAATTGTTAAATGTTGAATTATCTAAGACTAGAATCGCTCGAACAGAGAGCGAGAAAGAAGAATAGATGAAGTGTTTCTCGTTGAAGTTTAACAATTTCTCATTGAAAAACGATTTGCATTTCTTAAAGAGTAACGAGCTAATGGTGAATTGGATTTTACGACAAATTTGAAAATGAGAGAAATTCTAACAAATTCAATTGATTTTCCATGTTGCACAAACCGGTCGAAAACCGCCGTCCGACGGTTGTTTTTCGTCAGATTTTCTCCTTTCAAATTGAACAAATTTTTTTTTAATCTTAGAAAACTCTGAGAATTTGAATCAAAATCGGGTCTCCTTATATTTGTAAGCGTGCTGAAGCCACATCGCCCAAATTTGCTTAGTTTTTGATATTGAAATTAATTAAAGATGCCACTAGAAAAATACTGATTCGTTTGTCTTTGAACCTACGACGATGAATCTTAGAGAACAAGTTTTCAAACATTGTAAACCATTTTTTTTTATAAAAACTAACCCTATTATGAGATTTTCTAACGAAATTCTAGACAAATCGGTGAAACTAAAGGCGTAAAATGAAAAATCGAGAACATGGGTTATAAAGCAATCGGATAAATTACACATGGTAGCTTTTATTTGATTCTCAATCAATTCATTTGTCTACTCAACCGACGAATTCATTTCTTCGTAACAATTCTACAATTCAAATCTTTAATCAACAACAACATATCGTTCAACATCTTAAAAGACTATTAGCATTTAGTCATACGCAACAATCAACTTTAACTTCAGAGTAAAACTAAAGTCACAAATCTAGTCCTCAAGGTGTTAAAATGAAAATGATCAAGAATATGTTAAAATTAAAAACATAGACCCATCAACACCGCAACCACCACACTTTTCTATAACACTGAAATTTTTTTACAATTGATTTATTTCCCCTTAATTGATTTTTCTACAAATTTCTATTCACCTTCATATGAGAGTAACCAGATTTCCTTTCGCATGGAATCAACGATTCATTTCTTTGTTAAATCGAGAGAAAACTCATGCGAAACAATCATTAGTCAAAAGTAAAAAAATGGGAATTATAACGTTGATTTCGAGAAAATCGAACAATTTTCATACTTACGATCAGATTTCTTTGATAAAGAGATCTTTTGTATTCGATGATTATATTGATCGGTGACATAAATATTTCCATAACTATCGAATGACATAGTACGAGGATAGGATAATTTATCGTTTGTAGAACCTCCGCCAGAACATCCAAAAATACAACGAAAACCATTTTCATCGGAACCAATTATTCGATTATTTCCATAATCAACAATAAAAAGGTGTCGATCACCATCGAGAACAATTCCTGTTGGACAAATAAGTTCGATTGTTAGTTTTGTTGATGTTTTTCCTGCAACAGTTATTCCATTTCGTTGATTCAATCGAAATAATTGAATTCGATGATTTCCATAATCCGCAACATATAAATATAAATTGATATCAACGAATATTCCGAAAGGAGTCGCAAGCATATCCGATTGAGATCCTTGAACACCTGTTCCAGCAACGATTATTGTTGTGCCATTCGACCATTTTTTATCAACTCGATGATTCTCCCACAATGAACAATATAAATTCTCATAAATATCGATGAAAAGACCGCGACATCGTGATGTAACATTCATAATCGATATCCATGTTTCATTTTCTCGAATCCATTTATCAACACGACCATGGTCGTTTCCATTATCAACATAAATATCACCATTCGTTGTGACAAATAATGAAAATGGACCTGATAAATTACCCTTGATAGTTTTTGTCGAATTAAGATGATTTTCATTTTGCCACAGATGAATTTGACCAGTTTGTCGATTGGGTACGTAAATTGAATTATTTGAATTGACAAAAATACCAAACGGATGTGTGCCCACAAAACTTTGATTAACAAAAGTGGTTGCATTTGAGTTCCAAGTAACATTGATTCGAAATCTCGGTTGATTAAATGAAAGAGTTGCAAAAGTAAAATATTGTTGTTGGATGAACAAACCAATCCAAATCCGAAGAAACATTTCAAATGAAAAAGATTTTTTTATTGTCGACATGTTTTTGTCAATAAAAAGATAAATAACATCGATCAACAAACGTGTCTTCTATGTAAATTTTCATGATTTTTCTCTCAAATCCGATGTCATCCAATAAAAGATTGTCAACACTTTCAAATCGAAGAACTCAGTCATAAATAGATCGATATGAAATGAAAGTCACAGACTGATTTACGATTTTGTTTTCTTCTCAATCTTGAACAAATCGATTGACTCGAGTTCAATATTGTTCATTCCTTTCGAACAGATTATCAGAGTAATTCCTATTTACTTCGAATTAAATTTTTTGTTTCACATTTTCTCACTTAACAAAGGCATTTCAACAAAATTCAATTTTGACATGTCGAAAGTTCTAAGAACTTGATTCGATCTACTAGAAGAATCTTTATTTTTATTTGATATTTATCTCACATTCAAATTAGATAAGCAGGTGAAGAGAAAAACAAAACATATGATCGATACATAAAGTGATTTGCTACCTGTTTGTACTTTCGTAAAGATTTTTTAAAAAATGAATTGATGTTTATTTTTTCTTCAAAAAATAATTGAATTCACCTGTTGGTAGAACTTCTAATTCGATGATTGTAAGAATCTACAACATAAAAGATTTTTTTTATTATCGACATGTTTTTAAAACAAATTGGTTTTGTCACGTCATTAAATATCATCGATATTTTATTTCGATAAATTCTTTCTTTTCCACGAGTACCAATCTTCAACAAGCTTTAAAACTATTTGAAAATGCATTGAATATCTATCAACATGCATTCTCTTTGCAACATCCAAATGCACTTGAAGTTAAAGCAGACATTGAACGTGTATCCTCTCAATTGAAATAATATTTCCCGAATTAAATCATTAATAATCAGCATACGTCTGACAGAAAAGATTACAACCACTAAACAGTAGAATCAATCTCAACGATTGTTTTTCTTTTGTTTTTGAATAAAAAATTCATTTAGTTAAAATTTATCTCTTTCGAATTTCTCGTATAATCAATCGATATTTTCTCCGAATGCTATTTTACTTTTTTTAAAAATTGCTTGAAGTAACTATAGTATTTGATTTGAAAGCAATAAACTTTGTCTTTTATGTTCATTCAATGAAATATCAATGTTAAATGTAAATCTATTTATTTCTGTTTCGAATGTCAATATCAGTCAGAGTCGTTTTGATTCAATTATTTTTCGAAATGTATCGATATTGAATTGTTTCCTATTGAATATTAAGGATAAGCAGACTAATAATTCGGAATATATCGATTGAAGATATTCGAATTCTAATTGTATATACATTCCTTTTTACAATATTATGAAGTTAAACTTATAAATATTTCACAAGAATAAGATAGATTAAGTTGAGATGATTTCATTTTGCTCAATTTCAGCTATACTTTTCACTTGACATTTCATTTAGATTATTCATCACACATTCTATCAGTCAAAATTATTTTTCTTCGAATAAGAAATAAGTAGTTTATTAAGAAAATGGTTTTTAAGTACGATTAGCAACATCTCAAACGTATATTTTCTTTCCTTGCACAGATGCATATCTAACGAATATACCAGAAAACAAAAATGAATCATATCTTTCATTGTTTTCACTCATAGAAAAAGTGGACAAAGAATGACACGAGAAGACAAAATACACGGATTGTTTTTTAAAATACTTTTTGTTTTGCGAAATATGAAGGAAAAGTTTACCTTTTAGCGTTCTCACATCAACTTACGTTACTAAGACGAGATAAACAAAAAGATAACTGATAAAACAAATGATGTGCTGCTTCTTTCAAACAAAAAGAGTCCTTCTACGTGTTTTATATAAGTAGCGTTGTTGGCAAATACCGAGCGTATAGTTATGGCCGGTGTAAACAGTAAATCGTTACAAGTATCTAATGATAATCTTGAAACATTTTCTATTTTTTGGCTTGATGAACAAGTTGATAAAACTGAAGAGAATCGAAATACTCAATTAATACTTCGAGAAATTATTAATCATTTAAAAACATTTGATGATCAACAAGAATGTTATCAGCGAATTCTTTCACTTTCACAAGAAGATCGACTGATTCTTATCGTGAGTGGTCGATGTGGTCGACAATTAGTTCCTCAAATACATCATCTTAGACAAGTTTCATCGATTTATGTTTATTGTATGGATAAGAAAGCGAATGAACTATGGACAAAAGATTTTACTAAAATTAAAAGTGTTATCGGTGAATTGAAGGATCTCATTCATGTCATTAGACAAGATCAACAAAGTCGAGTTAAAATTGAAGAGCCATTATCCATAAATCTATTGAATGGTAATTTTATTCACTCTCTTATCTTAACCGATGTTCTTATTCGAATGAAATCGATCGAAAGTGATAAAAAACAATTAATTCAACTATGTAAAAGAGAATATCAAAACAATCAGAAGGAATTAGAATTCGTTCGAGAATTTGAAAAGGATTATCGAGCAGATAAAGCACTTTGGTGGTATTCTCGTGATTCATTTCTTTATCGAATGTTGAATAAAGCATTACGAGTTCAAAATATTGATCTTTTATTTTTATTTCGCTTTGTTATTGGTGATATTTATCAACAACTAAAAGTATATCAACAACAATCACCTATTCGTGTCTATCGTGGCCAGGTTATGTCCACGGATGAGCTCAATACTCTTCGACAATCGACTGATAATTTTATTTCGATAAATTCCTTCTTCTCGACGAGTACCAATCGTGATCGAGCATTAGGTTTCTTGAATAGCAGTAAAATTCCAGGTGATTTATGTCGTGTACTATTTATTATTGATGCCGATCCTCAAATAGTAAAATCAAAACCATTTGCTGATATTAGTTCGTTGAGTGAGTTTAGCGATGAATGTGAAGTATTATTTATGATTGGATCGATTTTTCGATTGATTAAAATTGAAGAAATGGAAAATGAAGAAATTCTAATGATTCATATGGAACTATGTGGTGATGATGAACATGATTTGAAAGAATTATTCGATCATATGAAAAATAAATTTGGTGATGAGAATGAGGAAGTCAATCTTTGTTCGTTTGGTCAAGTTTTGCATGAAATGGGTAAATATGATTCAGCAGAGAAGATTTATCATCGATTGTTATCAGAGTTACCATCAAATGATCCTTCGCTTGGTTATTTATATTATAATCTTGGCATGGTGACTCTTGATAAAGCTGCCTATGACTTTAGTCTTGAATGGTTTGAAGAATCACTTGTGATTGAAGAACAAAAAGGATCATCTAATTATGTAAACATTGGTAATTTATATAATTGTATAGGTGAAAGTTATCGTGGCAAGGGTGAGTTAGAGAGAGCATTAGAAAATTATAATAAGGCGATAGAATTATTTCGAAATGCAAATGATGAAGATAATTCAAATATGGCTGGTTTCTACAATAACATTGCTATTATATATGATGAACAGAACAAATATACAGAAGCGTTAGATTATTACAAAAAATCATTAGCTACTATGATACAACATTTACCTTCGAATCATCCAAATGTTGCTGCTTGTCACATAAATATTGGTGGTGTTTATTATCAGCTGAATGAATATGATCTTGCTATGGAACATGTTCAACAGTCACTCGAAATACGCTTAAAATCACTTCCTGGTGATCATCCTGATATTGCTGGTTCTCACAATAATATTGGTCTTGTTTATTCTAATCTGAATAAATATGATCTTGCTATGGAACATGTTCAACAGTCACTCGAAATACGCTTAAAATCACTTCCTGACGATCATCCTAATATTGCCACAAGTTATAGAAATATTGGCTTGATACATGAAAAAAAATGTGAATGGAAACAAGCATTAGAATTATTTGAAAAGGCACTGAATATCTATGAACATGCATTCTCTTCGCAACATCCAAATGTACTTGAAGTTAAAGCAGACATTGAACGTGTATCTGCTAAATTGAAATAATATTTTTTTGCGTTATGAAACAAAATGTCTGAACGTAAATCATTGATAATCAGTATTTCTGAAAAAAAAGAAAAAAAAACTATTTTTTGGTTAATGAGAATTCAAAGTTCTATTGATCATGCGAACGAGACAAGTTAAAATGAAAAGACTACAACAACTGAATATTAAAATCGGTCTGAATGATAGTTTTTCTTTTCTTTCAGGAAAACAACAAATGAGCAAATACGATATTCTTTTTCGGATTTCTTCTATAATCAACTGATATTTTTTTCCGAATGTATCATGGGATCATCGGAGGGACTCCATTCGGTATCTTTATCATAACAAAGAATAGTATTTAAGCAACCGCCATGCAATATACGTTTGGCCTGATGCCAACTCAGTATCAAGAATTATTGTGATTGCCATGAATATCAACAATTACAAGATCCGTCTTATCAATGGATGTGTATTTTTTCCAAAATTTCATTATAAATATTTTTTGTTAGGTTTAGATGCAATTTGCTATAGAAATTCTTTTATTCTAGTATGATTCAATGCATTATAATCTACTGTTGTATAAAGGCTATGAAAGGGTTCAGCTTTAAGAGGAGACATGTCGAAAAAATCACGTTACTTGTGTTTTAAGCAAAATCGATATAAAAACCGAAACAGTCAAAGTCTTGTCTTTATCAGATATGTGAAAATGAGTCAGATCTGAGGAGATCGATTGAGCACCTTCGGTTTTACGTAGCTTACTTGAAATAATTCGTATGAAAACAGAAGAAAAAGTGAAATTTTTAATAATCGAAGAGGAAAAGAAGGAAAAATAATGGTTCGTTATTTCTTATTGATTTACGACTTGATAAATATTCATTGACAACTCTTATTTAAATTCAACACAGCTGATAATAATCTTTTTCAATTGCGTTTTTATCAAATCCTTCGATTTCGATTGATCACATTTGGATACATGATAAACGATCTGAAGAATCTTGAATGACTGTTTCAACAGCAAGAATAGGAGATCGAATTGAATTGAGTTAATTCATTTTTTTAGCTGAGTTGTCCAGCTTTGCTGACTTTCAGTATACTTGAATTGACACTTTGCATTTCTTTAATTAATAAGTCCATCATTTTATTGATTGATGTCCTTTCTGAAGGGACCATTTCAGAAACTTTCGAAACAATAAATCACAATGAGTTTTTGTTAAAAAGTCGATTTTGTATCTTTACGCCACCAATACATAATAAGAGATTATAATGGTTTTCTAAGCAGCAACGGATCAAAGTTTATAGCTACTTTAGCTTTTAAAAAGATACTTGGTATACCTACCAAAAAAAAATGATCAATCAATGAAATTACCTAAGTTTGATAAGAGTAACATAATCATAATCATACTTATAAGGAATCTCTAATTAATATTCAGTATCAGGAGTCACATTTTCAGTCGAACGAAACAGAAGCAAAGATTTTCTTCTATCAACGATAATCCAGTCTCTTTTTAAGCCGGCTGACTGCAGTTTATTGCAGCAAGACGACTTATTGCTTTTAACTTGCTTAGTTGCCTAGCAAAATTCTTCTTCTTATTCTTCCTACGGATGCATGAGTCATATTTCAAGTCAATAAAAAGTTCTAAGTAACTGTCCATTATTTTGAAGAAAGAAAAAGATAGTTAGAATCCTCATAATCTGACGAGTTCACATCTCAAATCTGTTTTTCGAAATTCAAGATCGTTCGGGAGATATAAGATATACAAAATGACTAATTAAAATACTATAGTTTTGCCTTATATGGTCATATATGACTCATTTTCAATTGACCATTGATACATCACATGCTTTGTGCATACACGATTTAATTCAATTTGTTGAAATTCAAGTTTATCTACTGTAGAGTCTTTCAGAGAAAAAGAGATTAAGTAATTTTGTAAAACTTATTCTTCGAATGGTCGACAGGATTAGAAGAAAAGCACAACTTATGTCTTTGATTGATATTCTGACTCTATTTGTCTGTAACTTACACATTAGGGAAGTTTACTAATCAATACATTTTTTCAATAGAAACAAAGCAATTTTCTATTGTATTTATTGAAACACGATTCTATTTTCTTGGATAACCCAACCCGCAAGCTCTTACAGTCAGCCGCCTTATCTACTCGGCTTTGTCTCGAGTGCAATTCTAGTTTAGTCTTTCTTTTCAATTTATATTTTAATGTTAAATGAAGAATTATGGAAGTTTAATTAATGGAAACTTCGGTTTTGTTTCTTTCAATTGAACTAGTTTAAGTCCATTTCCTTGGTCGACACATCCCACAACTTCGAATTGACGAGCTGGAAGAAGTAAAATCTCATCTTCATCGTTGTAAAATGAATATGATTGAATACTTTTACCGGATTCGCATTCAATATTAAAAAAGGTTCTTTCGCCAGTTTTACCCAAGAACTGTTCATTATTCAATGTTTCAATCGATCTTGTACATGATGAAAAACCCCACCAAACAATAGTCGCACCTCGACGATATTCATTGGATAGATTTCCATTAACACCACGGTAGACCGTGTGACAAGTTGTGGGAACTTTTTGCAAAGCATGAACAACAAGTCGAAGATAAGAAAACCACGGTCTGAGTTTATCACGTTTTGCTGTTCGAAGAGCTGAATTCAATAAAATATAGAACGATTTATCAGATGGCTGCCATTCCATCGTATAAAGCATAATAGATGCTAATTCATCACTAGTTAATCCATCTTTAGGACGTATACATTTTTCTTTAACAATCCAAACCATTTGCTCAATATCTTCGACAATTGGAATAAGCGGGACAATAGCTTCTTCCAGTGAAACCGCAGGTAGTTTCTCGTAACCTTGAATTGGTAAAAGCATATTCAATGGTTCAGAAACAAGATCAGAAAATCGATGAGCATGGCTTTGCTCATCGGTACTATTAGAAATGCTATTGTTATACTTTTCTTGTGACACATTGGTGTCTATTTTGAAGGTTTCATCGAATGTTGGATGATATTCAGCTACTTTTTCATGATGAATTGTTAAATTACGAATTGGAACATCGTGTTGTCCAGCACTTATATGAACATATTCAATTCTCGATAAATCTAATCGAGATCGATCGAATTGATATTTTATCTGTTGATGATTGTAAATTCCATTTGGACCTGCATGTGATAATGAAACTTCATTGGTTTTATAAGTTATTTTTAAACAGAAAGTAAAAAAATCATCGATATTACAACCACGATAAAATGTATTTGATTTTGCTCGAAATAGAGCTACACTAACATTCCTATCGTGTTCAAATGGTAAACCATCATTGATATACGAATATGCTTCGTGATAATCTTCGGTGAACGGACTTGCAGCAACATAACAAACAAGACATCGAAGATTTTGCTGTTCTTTTCTCATATCAATTTTCTCATTTGCAATTGTAATCATCATATCACCGTGCATTGCTTTCCAATAGATATACGCAAATTCTGGATGATTCGGTGCACTTGGCTTGTCGAGACGATAGAGTTCGTAGGATTGATGGATTGACATTGGTAAAGCGACGTGTTGTCCGAATTGAGAACTTGGAATTGTTATAATAATACCTTGTGAAATCTGTGATGTTTTAGCTCGTTTTTTGATTTGTTCTTTGATTTGATCAACGATGTAACTTCGATAAATTTCTCGTGTTGGATCTAATGAAACCATACCTCCAGGTCTTACTACACTAAGATCAAGTAAATGATGAGTGACGATAAGTGAATCTCCAAATGCTCCTCTTGCCGATTGTTTTGATTCCGAAGAAAGAGCCTCGAAGATATTCTTTGGTATATAAACACGATCAACGTAATCCAACGGAATCAATTGAGGTAAATGACATTCAAAGGTTTCATGTGAATCGACCTCAACCCACCGTTGAATAATATCATCTAAACTAACATTAGCTGATTTCTTTGCTAGACCTGTGGATGCGATTAATTCTGCTGCTGCTGCATATTCAAATCGAGGTACTGAACAATGAAGTTTCGCACTAAAGAAATCGTCGACACGTGTATTCTCACTGCCTCTATCTTGAACCCATGGACGATCTGGATAAATCTTCGTACTATGAAAACGTGTGGCTGCTTGAGCTGAAAAATTCGTATCAGGATGCAACAAAATCTCTTGTTTGAATAAAACAACAATATCACCATAATAATAACCACAATGTGGTCCAAGAATACTGAATACATGTTTATCTGTTTCCATTACTCTGTCAACTTCATATCCAATACCCATTGGATTATTAACGATTTGTATCGAAGCTTGAGCAATTTTTATTGTCCAAGTACGTATTGCGTTCAGATCTGCGTCACTAATCGATGATTGAAGTTTTGTTCTATTGATATTGATATTTTCTTCATGATCAGCATCTAATTTCGCTAATGACTTTCCTTCAGTTCCACTTTTAGCATATTCGGTATCGACTAATCCTTTGATGAACGCCAAAGCCGCCTCTTTCACTGCCGTAGTATTATGTTGAAGAAAAATTCTCCGTATACGACTATGTTGTAAAACTGCTTTAGCCACATTTCTTGGATTTTCTAATGCTTTCATATAATTTCTGCTCATAACATGACCATGAACAAGAATTGATTCGAAAATTATTTGTCCACATCGATGAACAGGTTGTAATCCTCGTATCCAATTGAGTATATCGGGAGATGTTTTAGCTTTTTTCCATTTCTGTCTTTCCATATATGTGTTTACATTTTGAATCATACGTTCTTGATTGCGAACGAAGTTAACTCTTGCATTAAGATTCCTCGATGGAGCAATAGATAATTGATTATAATTTTTTCCATGTCGATAGGTAAACAAATGTTCAGGACTAGTATTGAAACAAAATGAACCATCTTTGCAATAATCAGGATGACTAAATTCCTTCAAATGTTTTGGATCATTGCTTTCACATTGACCACCATGTTTACATTCGTTCGAATGAATAAAATAAAACATATGAATTTTATCATTCATTTGATCACAGGCAGTTGTCGTAGTTTGTAGAGGACATACTGGTGGATGAGCAAACAATGAACTATGTTGAGAATTGTTTAGATCATGACATTTAGCACCATATTGACAGGGACTAAGAGAAAGAATACGTGTATCGTCTATAGTTAGTAGACCATCAGGTGATCGATTCAATATTCGATATGGACCACTAACACTATTATTTCGAAATGATTTTGATGATTCAACAACTAAATTATCAAGTTCTGTTTCAAATTGACCAAAATTTTCAGTATTATGATCGTCAACAATGGCAAAATAAATCTTCTCGAAATAACCAGCATATTGATGAATGACTGATTTAAATAATAAAGCGATATGTTTCGGTGGATTTTTGAAAGCACCACAGCCAAACGCTGATAAAATTAAAGAATCATGTTTGTGATAATGTGCAATGGCAAAGACATTTTCAATTTTTTTACGTGTATTCACTGCTGCTTTATTTTCTAACAACTCAGTGTTGGCTAATGGAGGATCTCGGTAAGCAGCCATGGCTATAGAACAAACGTTACGCATTCGATTTTTCATAAAAGCATATCCATTCTCTTCGGTTTGACGAAAAACTGTAATGCCTGATGTATAAATAGCGCCGAAGTCTTCCATCGGATATAAAGTATCGTTTTTAGCTGCTTCCTTTAAATCACAGTTTGACGTACGGATAAAACGTTCTGCTCGACTTGGATCAGCTAATTCTGCATCGAGACTATGATAATAATCCGATCGACGAAAGAGATTTTCTTCTTGTGCATCGTCACCTTTTCGATAGCCACCTCCAGGCTTTTTTGCATTTGCCATGTTCAATAATAATGGTCTGTGTCCTTCGGCAACTAATTGTTCATATAAAACAAGACAATCTTCATTTAGAACTTTAATTTTTGTTGATCTGTATGGTATTCGTAATTCCGATTCATGAATATTTCTTCCGATGATCAGCATGGATTTATGATCATAACTGATCGTTTGTAGTTTTCGTACATTTAATTTGATTTCTTGACCATCAATAAAATAGTTTCCTTTTCTCAAAACATCAATCGTATTGAGCATAACAGTAACTCGTAACAAACGTCTTTGGAGATCATATTTATTGTTTGGCTGTTTATCACCACCTTTGGCTATTTCAAATTGTTGACTCCAATTTTTCGCATTCCAATTATAACGAAATATCGGATGTTCATGATTATTCATAACAGTTGTTATATCTGGTTTCATATTCAACATTTCAGTTTCGTACCAATTGATATCATTTAAATCATTGTCATCCGAAGCAACAGTCGCACTTATTGGATCAATATTCATTGTAGCATTACCAATACGAATAGCGCCTATTTGTAAACAATGATTATAACTATCGATAGTTTTGAGTTCAAGTATAAGTTTGTCATCGATGGTTTTATGTCCAATTATTTCTCCACAGAATATTTTATGCATAAAAATTTGACGAAGGTCAAAACCGGATGGAACTGGTGTGACAATAACTCGATAGGCAAGTTTAGTCGTTTTTGGTATATCTTGTTCTTTGATAGTCAAATGTTCAGCTTTAATCCATTTTTGAACTAATTGACTGCCGATAACCGCAGCAGTCGATGATACTTTATCATATTCAATATGAAATAATGTTGGTGAAAGTTCATCTTCGCCAATTTGTGCCGCAATGGCCGAGAAAATTTTTTTCTTAGTAACATTTGATGGTAAATTCTCGAAGAAACAACAATCAGAACGTGGATAAATTGTCGCGAGATTTGTATCGATTATAAAATTTGGTTCATCTGCTGTGTTTCCAAGTTCATCGAATGTTAACGAATGAATACGAAATATATTCGGAAATTGAGCAGAAACAACCTCACAAACACGTTCTTCGTCTATGTCATATGTTTTGCGATAAGATTTTAATATTTCTTCAGTTGAAGGTAATGCCGTTGGTTGACTATCGATTACAATGTATGTATCTCGTTCGATTTTCTCAACGAATGAAATCGTAATATTACGTTCGTGATCAAGAACCATCGATTGAACATTCTCAATTAAATGTTCTTTATCGTCTTCATTCATTAATTGAATCATAGCGATGCCAAGTTTCGCAAAACATCTAATATTTACGACGTCCATACGTAATACCTTTTTCATACGACTTCGAATCGTTTTCTCTACATCATTTTCGGTTAGATCTAATGGTAAATTTAATACGTATACTTGTGCATTTGTTTCTGTAGTCGATGTCGATACTGAAGTTGAAAAATACGAATTTTTGGAATATAAATGATTTGTTTTATGTCGTTTATCATCATTCATACTTAAAATAATAACAACAACAACGTATAAATGTTTAGAAATTTATATCGATGTTATCACTTAGAAACTTCTGAAGTGCAACTGAGAGGGTTTTTTCACTTTTAGGTGACAAAAGTAAATATTGTACGTTTAGAACAAAAAGATCTGATAAAAGATAACATTGTATTTACATACAAGCAAATAGGTGACGCGTGTGCATCAAGTTTATTTGCTTTTTGTTAATTAAATCAACTACTTGAATATGCTAATCATCAATCGAACCATACTATAGAAGTGTGTTTTTTTGCTTATTTGTTGAAATATGAAATTTGAATAAAATAATTAAAATTACAGACATTGACGAAGTAAAGAAAGCGACTCCCATAATACATTTTTCGAACATGCAAACAAGTCTCCTACAACAACAATACTGGATTCAACAGAAAAAACAACCACCAATTCTTGCATTCGATCGATTGAACAGTGCATCGGATACTTTCTCATCTGTATCATCTACTCGTATTAATTCGACAAATAGCATAATTAAAGAATTTTGTCCGGAGGAAAACGATGAAGATGAAGACCTTTCATGGAAAAGGTAATAAACGATACACTTTTTTTAATGATATATTCTCATATTCTCTAAAGACGTATTTCGGGATATATATGTTCTCCAAAATGTAAGACATGTATTATTGGATCTATTCTCGGAGGATTATTAGCTGCTATTGCTCTCTCAGTAGTATTAACTATTTATATACAAGATCAAAGTAAGTTCATTTTACATTTTTCACTTCAAATTTATTCTATTTTTTTTCAATAAATCTAAAGCAACAACGACGATAACTACAACAAGTAAATCAAAAGATAAATTTATATTCATTTAAGTTTGGTACTTTGTAGCATCAACAACCAGCACTTCAACGACAAGTACAACAACAACTAGTACTACATCAACAACAACAACCTCAACATCAACCAGTACTACGACTAGTACAACTACAACTAGTACAACTACAACTACAACAACGACGACTAGCACAACAACATCAACCAGTACTACAACCACTACGACTACCACTACAACTACAACAACTTCAACTAGTACTACAACTAGTACCACTACCACTACAAGTACAACAACTTCAACTAGTACCACAACTAGTACAACGACAACGACAAGTACAACAACTTCAACTAGTACTACAACGAGTACAACTACTACAAAAACAACGACAACTTCAACTAGCACCACAACTAGCACGACTACTACAAAAACAACGACAACGACGACTAGCGTAATGACGACAACAACCACTCCTGAATGTTAGTAGTTATTATTGAATTAAAAAGTCAAATGATCTATTTGTGAATTGTAGTTTGTCCAGCTACTGCTACAACAATCAAGTTTGATGATATTTCAATAGGAGCAGTACCAAGTGGATACAATAATTTAGTTTGGACAAATGGAAACGCAATTACAACAACAGCAGGTAATGGATATTATACAGGTGCTGTTAGTCGACCAAATTCCGTAATGAATCCATATGGAGATCCAATGACTATAGCATCTGCTAATTCACAAAGTTTTACTCTCTATTCACTTGTAATAGCTGCAGCATGGTATGATGATTTGCAATTAACTGTTGTTGGATATAAATCGAATATAGTTATTGCAACTAGTACATTTACTTTCCAAGTATTTACCGCTTCATATTTGAGTTTCAGCGGATTTTCTGGACTAGATAAAGTTATATTTACAACATCCGGTGGTACAAAAAATAGTGTTGTTACAGGAAATGGAACACATTTTTCTATGGATAATATTTGTTTAACTTTCACATAGATTTCAATCAGTAGATCTTTTTTTTTTCGTACTCAATTATCATTAATAAAATTTCATTACATTCTCAATCTAAAAACGTCTCATTAACATTCTTGTTCTGATCAATTAAAAAAACTCTTTAGATTTCTAGTTCATAAGAAACAACGGAAATCTTCTTTTATTGCAATAAAATTCGGCTGCTCCAATGTTTCTTAGAAAACTTTTCTACAGTTGATCAAGATCGGTGGTAGTTTCTCGCTCAATCGCAAGAATAGTTATATCACTGAAACGATTGTCATTCATCTTGTTACAAGTAAATGTTTTGGCAAATTCGAGTCGAAAGAAAGTACGCTCACATAGTTTAACTCAGATATGGACAAATCAGAGGTTTTCACAAGTCAAACCAACCCGAAAAACCACTAAAATTGTCCGGATGTGGCGAATTCATAGTCAATTTTAGGGTTTTTCTCCATTCGCTTTTAGTTTTTAATTATTTTTCGTTTTAAACTTCAATTATCCATAACTGTGATTGCATTGTGTTGTCCTTGTCGAAATAATTGAATACGATGATTCCCCCAATCGGCAACATATAAGTCAAAATTGACATCGACAAATAATCCAAAAGGGTTATGAAGCATATTTGATGCATTCCCGGCAACACCTGTACCAGCAACGATTGTTAATATATTTGAAGAACTACTTAATGATTTCGATAAAACTTAATGGTTTCGATAAAACTTGATGTTTATAAGTGGATGAAAAGTATAAAGTATTGTTGATATCAATAAAGATACCATCTAAATCTCCGTCACTATATGCAATAGTCGCAGAAGTGTTAGTTTCATTTGATAACCACCGATTGATAGTAAAGGGTGTGTTTGTAGAAGTAGTATAGATATCACCATTACTAGTTACAAAAATGGAGAGTTGAGTCAACTGATTAGTATTGATTTTCTTTGTGAAATTGATATTATCATTCTCCCAAATGTATATACCATTCGTAGTTCGACCAGGTATATATATTGTGTTGTGATTCCATTTGAATTCCAAACAGTAGATGCATCAAATTTGGGTCGATTGTAAGATAAATCTTCAAATTGATCAAATACCATCGATATAAGCCAAATGTTCACATAGCTAATCAAGATCATGATGAAAAAATGAATAAAATATTAGAAGAATATTTTGTTTCTACCTACATATTGGGTGAATAAGTCAGATAAGTCAAATACAAAATTGTCAGTTAAGTCTATTGATCTAACGCCAGAAAATTGTTTTTTTTTGTGTTGATATAAAAGACATTTTTTGAAACAAAGCTAACACTTATATTATAATTAATCGAACGAAACAACATGAATTTTTATTTCTATAGCAAATATACATTACAAGTAACGAAAGCGAAACTACGCAGACAAAGCAAAGCAATGAATGATTCAGTTTAAATGAGTTGAAAAACATTGAGTTTGATTATAATTTGTCAAAGGTCCAACACGTAATCCATCATCTTTCCATTGATTGTTCTCATCAAGATAATA
>Ga0209914_1001172_pt1 | contig 28604 bp, 11 predicted proteins | sample ThiBiot_500_plan_FD_183949 | JGI IMG/M metagenome (GOLD analysis project Ga0209914, IMG submission 183949) | Wastewater bioreactor microbial communities from Cape Town, South Africa - Thiocy_cont_500_plan (SPAdes) | ecosystem: Engineered > Bioreactor > Thiocyanate-remediating > Anaerobic-Aerobic...
TAAAAAAACGAGAAAACTACTGATCTTTTACAAAAATTAGGCACATTTATATGATGTGTAACAACATGGTTTTAGACGTCTTCATGCTCTTTCCTTCTTTTTCTCTATTTCTAACAGTTAAGAAACAAACGATATATGGTTCAAAAGTGGACATCTTCTTCTATTGAAAGCAACTTCGAGTGACCTTAATCAATAGCATGGAACTGAATAATATCATCAGACAATTGTCTCATTACTTTTGCATCGCACATTATATACTCACGTATTCTTCTTTTGTGTTGATTGCGGAAGGTCATCCTTGGTCAAAATTTGTTCCTGTTGAAAATTATTTTCATCTTTCTATAATGAATGAAAATAAGATTCGAATTTTTTAGAAAGAAGAACTAGATTACCTTAGAACTATTGATTTTCGTTGAATGGATGATGGATGATAGAGTTTCTGTTATTCTTGAATTGCACTACAAGAAAAAAAAAGGAAGTTATGAAATCGATGGATTTATTTGATGCACATCATTTAGTTTGTTGGATTTTTTTCTTGCATTATTTAGACTGGCATTATTCGGAAAAATCTTTGTTTGAAATCCAACAGTCACGTGAATGACCCTTCCTTGACGTTTCATTTTGATTGACGGATGTTTCGGCTTGGAATTTGTCTATCAAATTGATATGTTACAGCTATAAGATTCTCCTAGGACAGATCAACATTTTAATTATTCCTAGGAAAATTTTAAATTGTTCTGAATTTGAACTACTCCTGTGACATGTATATTTATAAGATACCTTCGCAATTCTTGTATGGTATCATAATAAGAGTATAAAGTTAATTAATACAATCCGACCTAAAACAATCATCCTTTTCTAGCAAAAATTGATTTTTGGCTTCATTGATTTCTCATTATTTTGTTTATATGTTTCTATGTCCTTTTTAATATAAATTCATTTAATTCACACACATATATATATATATATCTATTATTTGGATGAATTTTACGACTTGTATTTTATTTTATGATTATATGAATATCAAGTTGAATAGATTTTTATCGATCAAATATTATATTGTATGATTCTGAAAGGTAAAATGATTGATTTTAATTCAAAATTTTTTGTTATATTTCTTGAGAATGAAGATGAAAATCTATGAAATTCAAATATGTACTATCAAGATAAAATTAATACAAAAATCAAATTAAAATGGTATATTTTTAAAAGGATTCTTTTCATTTTTTATCGATTTATGACGTACATTATTATTTTTTTCTCTATCTTCTTTTCAAAGTTCAATACATGAAAATAATTAATTTTTATAAATATTTGATACAGTGAACATTTGAATAATTAGAAATTTATTAATCTTTTTCAAATAAAAATTTAGTTAGGTAAGTTGAAGTTTAACAGAATAAAAAGATTTTTTTTCCTAAAAGCTATACGAGCATTAACTATTGATTTAGATAATTCAAGGAAAGAAATCAAATAAAATTAATTCTTAAAAATTGAAAATAGAGTCACCTGGTCGCAACGAAAAGTACATTCCCAATGATGTATAGGTCATTTTATATTCAAAGAATTTATTGTTAGACTGTTGAATGAAAAAGAAAAGAAATCACACTCGAATCAATTTGTAATAGTGTTAATATTCAAAAATTAAGGTCATCTGCTGTGAAGATCCACCGCATGTTGCTGTATTAACGCCTCCCCAATTACTGTTACCAATATTGGGTCGAATGATATATCCTGTAGGACAATTAGATCCGCTACATAAAGCAGGAGGATTTAACCAAACTTCACCTGCATATCTTGCACAACTACTCCATACATTACCATTACATGCTGTTGGAGAAATATAATTTACATTGGTGTATAACGCATTTGCAAGAGCGGTAACGATCACCGGATCATTACACGTTTTTCCAGTTGTATCATAAGTACCTTTTATAGTTACTTTCGTATAAGCTCGTGGGGTAAGCGATGCTACAAATGTACTCCAACTATTCATTTGTGCTGATGTAGCTGAAACACCTGTTAGCGGGTCTCGCAGGACATCTATGTATCTCTCTCATGTGTGTCTGTATCTCTCTCTATCTCTCGCATATATATAGACGTATGAAAGTATGTTAAGTTAGTTAGTTACTGTTTTTTTATATCTTTCTCTTTTCACATAATAAACATCGTCAGCTCGGAATCGAGCTAACAATCGCGCACAAACAAACAAACAGACATTCTTCTTTATACGTATATATAGATTTAGAGGTCTACAGGTTCTATCTCATATGAGTGCTGAAAACCCCTTACAGCTAATTCTACAGTATTACCAACTGGTTCTAATAGAAATACTAACAAAAAGTGTTCGATAAGTTAAATCCATAGAAACAAATCATTTCATCTTCTTATTTCAAACAAATAACAACAACTGGATTCTTCAACGTCGACAGTTATTGTGCGGTTAATCTATAATAATGCAACGCGAAAACAAAGAACAAAAATGATGACAAAATGATTGTGTGAAATATATATTCTGAGCGATACTAGCAACATGATTTACTTACAAATATTTTGAATAAGGTCTTCATGAGGGTGAGGGTGAGCGTGAGGGTGTATGATAAATAAATTAAAGCGAATCAACAATAAACAAATTTTTGTTTTTATTTTTCAATTTATTTGAATCTTTTGAACTTTTACTTGTTTTTATGAGAGAATAATGAAAAAAGAAAAAAGAAAAAAATCCTTTTAAGAGTCATTCCATGTAAGCCACGACCAAATCACCGATAAGGTGCTCAATCAAGTTTCTCAGATTTTGATGATTTTTGGATATGTGATAGAGGAAAGAATTTGACGAATTATAGCGACTTCCGAATCCGAAAATCTTAAATCATCTAGATTCTATAAGCAATTTAAGAAATACAAGAAATATGTCATTTTTGATACGAATGTGCTTGCATCTCAAGAAGGGCAGATCCGATTGAGCTGAAATTTTGTGCAGACCTAGACCTTAGTATGATATACTTACCAAAACATGAGACCGTTCGGTCTCTAGAACCCCTTTGCTATAGAATTTAGAAATCGATTTTTTCCCAAGATATGGGTTTGTTTGAGGAATGGTTTTCAGATATTGATAGTACTAGGCCTAGGCTACCATCCCATGAAAAAATCAGCGTGGGATCTCTATAAGGTTTTCAATGGAGGATTTGCACTGGAAACGTTTTTTAGAGATCCCATGCTGATTTTTTCATGGGATGGTAGCCTAGGCCTAGTACTATCAATATCTGAAAACCATTCCTCAAACAAACCCATATCTTGGGAAAAAATCGATTTCTAAATTCTATAGCAAAGGGGTTCTAGAGACCGAACGGTCTCATGTTTTGGGACAAAAATTTTTTGGTAAGTATATCATACTAAGGTCTAGGTCTGCACAAAATTTCAGCTCAATCGAATCTGCCCTTCTTGAGATGCAAGCACATTCGTATAAAAAATGACATATTTCTTGTATTTCTTAAGTTGCTTATAGAATTTAGACGATTTAAGATTTTCGGATTCGGAAGTCGCTATAATTCGTCAAATTCTTTTCTCTATCACATATCCAAAAATCATCAAAATCTGAGAAACTAGATTGAGCAAGTTCGGTCGTGGCTTACATGGAATGACTCTTAAATAAATAAATAAATAAATAATAAGCTAGATTTATGTTGAGCTGAGAGAAAATGAAAGAAATGAACTTGTTTTTAGTTTATTTTTTTGAATTTTAAGTGAAATAAGAAAATTGAACTGATTTTGATTTAATTTTCATACGAAAAAGATTCTTAATTCTATTTTAGGAGTGAAAAAATGTAAAAATAAAGAAAATGTTGAACTGAGAGTGATTATATAAGAGAATTTAAGTGAAACTTGTTTTTCTATTATTTTTAATTAGAATTTTATTTGTTTTTGAATATTTTTAATTAGAATTTTATTTGTTTTTGAATATTTTTATTTGAAAATAATGTGTTAATAATATATAATAAATTGTAATGAACAATAAGTGACGCGTTTCGAATTTTTCTTCAGACTATATTGTAACTATCATCGACCGGTATGCTGACCCTATACAATTACCTATACACTATCTATTGACCTTCTCCATCTTTGTTCTCTCATGTGTGACTATTCCTATATAAACCATGTTGAATAAAGGAGAAGACATGTTGTGCGAAGATACATTCACATTTCATCACAACACTCTCAAATATTTTTGAAGATATGAGAGAAGTATGCTTCTCTTCTAGTTGAATCTCCTAAACTTGAAATAGATGTCTTTATGTAAGCAGATTTGAAGAAAGTGACATACTTTATATGATTTTTAAAAATAAATGAGATATCATACGACTGAAGCCGAGGAATCACTATATCCGCTAAGATCTTTAAATGCACCGTGAATACCAGTGAAAATAGACTATTGAAAACGGTTTTTATGGATGAAGTGGTACTTTTTGCCCGATGATCTAGTCGAAAAATAGCACCAATCGATAGAGAATTTAATTCTGTATGTGTATAAAGAAATGAACATAAATAATCTGACATAAACGAAACGATTATCAAAATCGATTGACAGTATTATAAGAATTAATTGGAATAAAAATTTAGGAGATCAAATCACAATTATTTGATTTGATATAGAGGACAACGAATAAGATTTATTCATGAAACTAATAAGTTTTCGAAGACATAGAAGAATGTTTTAGAATATTCCGATGTACTCATTGAACTAAATTATTGCTTCATTTATATGAAGTTCTCATGAAGAAATTATTTATCAAATGCATATACAATGTATTCATATGCAACGCAATATAAACTGATTAACTAAAACGAAATGACAAGGAAATACTAAATTTCAAAAGTAAAATGATAATCATGAGAAAAGAACTATACAAGATTGTATTCATTTAATAATTATACGAAAGTTCACTCATAACAATATATGATTGAAATATTACAGTCAGCTGTTAATACGACAATAAGATATGATCATGTCATCAAACGGAATATTCCATACTCTACACTTATACTCTAATATCTTTTGAAAGTATTAAACCAATTTTATTTAGGATCTGGCTGCACTGATCTCAGTTAGAAGCTATGAAGCAAAGAGGACAAACAAATAATGACATGATAGATTCAAATTGAAAGAAAATATTTCAACCAAATCTTTCCATATATACTAGATATACGATGTTTCTCTTTTCGATTATCGTATCGACGTAAAATATTAACAAAAGCCATTCATCTTGTAAAAAATGTGCGCACTCTTGGAACCTAAATTTGGCCAGTTTTTATATTATAATTTTCTTCTTTTCAAATACTATCTACATCGTACAATTGGATTATAATAAAGAAATTCTCTAAAAAAATTCACCTAGTGCACTACTATCAGACATATAAAAACAATATAAACGACAAAACATCGTTGGTTCTTGTGTGAAGTGAATACACAACTGTATTTTTTGATAAACAATAATGCCAATCGAATATCCTAAATTATCCTATCATCAATTGTGTTTGCAAAAACCCATTTGATGAAGCCGTCGATTAGTATACCTTCACAGTATTTGCAAAAATCCTTTTCATGCAGCCATTGATTACTATATCCTCGATAGTATTTAAAAGAACCTTGCTAACGGAGCCGTGCAGTATTGTTCCCTTGAGCGTATTTGCAAAAACGATTTTCTCTGAGTCGTGGATCATCTTACCCTGTATCGTAGCGGAATGAACGGTGGTCTAGAGATATGATGAGCAAAAACTCTTTAAAATCTTAAAAACGGTTCACCTCAGAAACCTACAATTCCATCAACGATTTTTTTGTATATGTGCCATCTATAAACCCTTCGAAGGTTTATGTAATGTTGCAGAAAAGACAAGAATTTTGTACTATACTGTTACTTTTCACAGTGTAGCGAAATTCGAATCGTGGTCTTTTAATTTTAAACTCAGCATATGAAAAGTCTTCTAGTCGAGACGAAATACGTATCATGGTAGCTATACTCACACCCTCAAGATGATAACAAAAACAATCAAGTGAAGCGTATTTCATTGACTCCTGAAGGTACAACATCATTTCTTAATCAAATTTCACAACATGTTAACACAATCATTGGAACTGAATTTATGTAATCGAACAGAACTTATTCGTTTTAATCCGTGCATTTCTATAATTTTATATTAACCAAAATTTTCTCTTTGATCGAATAAATAAACAGACATATTCACTTTTCGAAAATCCAAAAAGAAACTATACAGATTTTCAGCTATTCAAAGAATTTTTATTTCAGTATTATAAACGAAATAAATGCGGAAATCTCGGACCTATGTCCAAGTATTATGTGTACTCCAAAAGTGAAAACCGGCATTTATTTTTTCCTATGTATTTATTTTACAGGAATGAAAGGATTACAAAGGGAGGACAGTAGAGGTAGTTGAGGAAAGTGAGATGGGAAAGGGTAGTGAAGCCGGAGAGGTGAAGTGTGATGGAAGGGGTAGTGGAGAGTGTGGAGTGAAGGAAGGGATAGTGGAGCTAGAAGGGTCAAGAGTGAGGGAGGGGATAGTGGAGCTCGCAGGGTGAAGTATGAGGGAGAGGATAGCGAAGTTGGAAGGGTGAAGTGTGAAAGAAGGGGTAGTGAAGCTAGAGGGGTGAATGTATTTACAGTTACAGTATGGTGTTGAGGGCGCTGGGCAGAAAAATCGGTGGTTGTGCCAGGAGAGGACAGAGGACCCAAAAAAACGACTTTAACTTTACACTCACTATTTCTTACTGAAAAATATGCGTTAGTTTCACAAAAAAGAAGAAAGAACAACTATCTACTGTGAAAAAAATTAAACGTCATTTATTTTTCTTCAATAGTCTTTGTTTCGGGTTTTGGATAAAAATGAATATATGCATCGATGGTAAATTTCGAACGTTGTTCTATATAATTTCGATAAATATCTTCTTTTCCAGCTATTTCATGATGGGAATCATTAATTTGAAGTTGTTTCTCTAAGATCTTTGGTTGAATATCGATTAGTTTCCGTGCAAAATCGCATAACTCTTTATAAACAATTTTGAAGTTAGATGAAATTTGATTTAATTCAGGTTCAATATTCATAAATTCAGTCTCTAATTGTTTGACATGTTCGTTAATTGTTGAAATTCTTTTTTTAACAAATTCAATTTCACCTTTTGTATACTTAATATCACTGCTTGATCGATTTTCTTCATCAATACTTTGCTGAAGATTGTGAATATTTGCGCGAACATTTTGACTTTCTTCTTCATTCTTATGTAGTTTGTTTTTCAATGGTTCCAAATCATCTCGACGTTTCTTTTGTTGAGTTTTGACTAATTCAATTTGCTTTTTAAGTCGATATTCAGTCAATTGACAATTTATAAGTTCATACTTTCGAAAAATGAGTTCTGTTGTTTTAGTTCGTAGATATCTTTCTAATGCAGTTTGATTTTCTTCTTCAATTTCAATATTTTTCTTAGCAAATTCAATGGTAATATTCATTGGTTGAAGTTTGTTTTCAAGAGTTTCAATTTGTTTTTGAATTTCTTCCGATTCTCGCTTTTGATCCCTCAAGATTTTTTCAAGACCACTGTTTTTATCCGAAACAATTGGAGATAATCTTTGTAATGTATTTTTTCTTTCATTTAATTGGTTATCTTCTGTTTTTAATTCAAAAATTTCACTTTCAATTCGACGAATATCTGCTTCTTTAGTCAAATCAAATGTTCGGATTTCATTTGTCGTAGAAATAATATTCTTTGATTGAACAAATTCGTCATGTTTCTTTTGCATTTTATTTCGTTGCGTATTCAAATCTTCTTTTAAGCTCTTTAAATCATTTAATTCGGCTTCATATTGTTTGATCTTGTTCAAGATAAAATTTAAGCTCTGCTGATTAAGTTCCATTTCTTTTTTTTTCAATTTCATTTGATTCCATTGACTTGCGCTTTGGCCTTTCAGTTCTTCATTATTTTTTTCAGCGTTTTCAATATTAACAAGGATGTCGCTAATTTGTTTTTCAACTTCTTCAATGTCTCGTTCAAAATTATTCAATGTTTTTTTGCTTTCGTTAACATTATTCTTTTCAATTTTAATTTGTTTTTCTAAATTTTCCAAGGCTTTTTCTGCTTGAATTCGCTCTGATGTTGCTGTTGTATAATCATTTTCTCGCTTTTCAAGTAGTTTCTTTTGGTTTTCACACTCGCCTTTAGCTTTTTCCACATCTGTTTTTCGTTCTTCAAGCATTCGTTGTTTTGTATCATGACCAACAACTTGAGCTTGTCGATTTTCTCGAGAAAATTTATTCATTGTATCAAAAGCTTCTTGACCCAACGTCAAGGCTTTATTTGTCATTTTTAAATTTTGTTCAGCAATTTTTCCAGAATGTTTAGCATTTTCTAGTTGTTGCTTCGAATCTTTTTCCTTTTTTAATAAATTACATAATTTCAAGTGTGCTGTTGGAAGTTCTTCAATAATTTGTCGTAATTTTTCTGCACCTTGAGCTAAAGTTTTTCGATGATTTCGATGATCATTTAAAAGATTTTTCAATTTATCTCGATTAGTTTTTAATTGTTCTTGATGTGTTTTGAGATTTTTTTCAGAATTTGTTACATCACTTTTGATTGTTTTCATTTTTTCCTTAATATCATTATATTCAGTTTTATTCGTTTTCATTTTTTCATCAATTTGGTCTTTTTCATTTTGTATTGATTTCAAATTGAGTCGGATATCTTCTTCATTTTGAGTTATTTGAAAATAATGTTCTTCTTCATTTCTAAAACTAAATGATTTATAGAAAATATTTCAATCTCAAAGTGTTGAAACTCACATTGAGGTCGTTGAATTTGTTGTAAAACCGATTGTTGTTGTTGTTCCTGTTGTAATACTTTCCGAATCTTTTCTTAAATCCTGAATTTCTTTATCTTTTTCTTGAATCTCCTTTGCAATAGTTTTTTGTCGACTATCAATTTCTTCCAGTTCATTTTTAAAACGTGCTGGTATTTGATCTGATCCTTTTCGTTTATTTTTATTTAATTCTTCAATAAACGTTTTCGAATAATTCAATTGAGCTGATTTTTCTTGAAGATGTTGAAGTTGTTCTTTATCATTTTTTTCGTTCTTTTCGCTTGCAATCAGCGTTTTTCGTGATTCTGAAAGATCTTTGTCTTTTGATTCTTTTTTCTTTTGATAGTCTTGTAAATCTTGCTCAAGATATTTCATATGTGATTGAAGAATTTCAATTTGTTTTTCGTTACTTTCAAGATCATCTTGATAAATACTGATTTTGTATTCATCATCTTCAATTTGTTTATCGATATCTTCTTGTTGTTCAAGTAATAATTGATGTTCTTCATCGAGACAACATTCTTCATCAGTTTCGCGATTTAAGTCTGCATTCAATTCATTCGAGAAACTTTTTTTTTCAATTGGTTCGTTATATTGATCAAGTTCATCATAAAGATTCTCTTGTTGTTTTCGTGCTTCATTAATTTCATCGTTAAGAGATTTTGTTTGTATTTTTTTCAATGTTAATTCATCTTTTATATCGGATAATTTGGTTAAAGATTGTTGCTCCTCATCAATGAGTTTATTTTGTTGATTGAGTAATTCTTGTAAATTAATGTCAACTTCTGTTTCTTTCTTTTGTAATTCACTGATCTCATCGCGTAAAGCTTTGAAAACTTCCATCTGATTTTCTCGATCATCGAGACCTGAAATATCGGGCGAACGTTTGGCCATATCGAAAAATTCTTCTAAAATAAAATGAAAAATAAAGCAATTTTTTATGTCGACCAAAAATCAAATAGATATTATATTTATTATTGTTATCTTTCTCTCAATGGTGAAATTACAGTACAACAAATGAATTGATTTTCAAATGAAAAGCGATTGAGGTAGAAGTACTATTTACTTACGGTATTCTGTCTCAACTTTTTTTTTCGTCGACAAAAACACAATAATATACTTGAAATTTTCTTACAATGTACCCCGTAAAATATGTCTATTACACGATGACTGGCCTCGGATCACGTTTTTCTGGAAATATAGGAATCCTTATAGGATTATATTTTACTAAAATATAGGATTTTCAATAGAAAATGACAAAAATCATAGGACTTTTTAAACTATGATTTCTATTGAAAATTTTAGTTTTCACAGGTTAACAAGGAACTCTCGGCTACCTAGTGATTTGTATTCTCAAGGATGTGGTACATGCTTTTATTTAAAAAATAATTTCCTATGTGTAATGGCGGTCAAAATGATTCTTCCATCCCTACTGCGTTATTTTATCTTCTGGGTTGTTAAGATAAATATTAAAAAGATCACATTTCTATCATCGTATAGTCCATGATATCGGATATATGTATAGAAATTTTTAGAGTTTGCTTTGTTATTCATTCAGATTGAAAGAAAGCTGTTATATTTTTATTTTACAGTTGTGATAAGTGAAAGATTTCTGTGCTTTGTTCTTATTTAAAGGACAATATACCATATTTAAGTTGAAATAAGGTAATATAATAGACAACAAGTTTCTGCTTCGCTACAAAATATACTATACAGACAATATTCAATAGTTTAAGTAGAAGTTGTCTTTTTAAAAGTTGATCCAATACCTTATGAATATCATTTGATATTATAAAGTATACGATGATGGAAATGTGATCTTATTGATATTTTTCTTTAATTACACAGACGGTAAAGTGATACGGTAGGAAAGGGTGAACGATTTCGATAATCATTGTATTTCAGAACTGCAAATAATATTTCCTAAATTACTATTGAAAAATAAGTATGTTTTTTTAGCCCTGTTGTCGTCAAAGAGTTCAGTAATATACGATTCTGTGCATATCCCTAGAAACTATCGTAGAGCTCCAGGTTTTCAGGAACAGAAGCCCATATGGAATTTCGAGTTCTTGAGAAGAAAATCCAGAACTGACACTCTATATATGCCTGATTAGACGGACTTCATTTAATTTCTTTTTGTATCTTTTACGTTATTATTGTTTTGTTTGGCCCATCAATATAAATCCCGCCCCTTTCGCCCGCTTTTTTTCTGACACAAGCGATGTTTGTTTACTGGTCAAAAAACTATTGTTGCGCCACTGATGGTGATAGAAAGGTCCCATCGATCATTAGGGACAATTAGACAAATTTCAGAGATGATTTGAAGGTGAAATGAAAACTAAAAATTGTACTAAAATATAGTCTTAGCAGTTTTCATTCACTAGAGACCTTCTCATCCTCACTCGATTAATTCCCTGAGTTAAAGTCCTCTTCCTCATCATCTGATATCATTTTCCTAATTTACATTTTGCGTGAGCAAATTGAGTATTTGATTAAATGTGCTGATATGCGAGTTCTCTAATAATTGAAAGCTGTTTATGAGGGAATCGATCAATCTTTTTGGCATCTCCTATTTTATCGACAAAATATAGGTAAATAGGAAAAATGAGCGATATATAGGACAAATTATAGGACTTGTCAAAAATATAGGATTTATAGGAAATATAGGTCGAATCCGAGCCCAGCACGATGAGAATCCGGTAAATATATGTGTACGTGTTCTGTTCTTTGGCAATTTATGATTCATCTTGCTTTTTATCTTACAAAGCCGTTATATTTTTCCTTTCTCTCCTTACACCATCCCGTAAATAACTTAAATACAGGGAGAAAGAGTTGAAAAAAAACCACTAACGATAGATAAGAAAAGCAACATGTCGACATTAAACGAAATGATCCAATAGAAAAATACGACTTTGTTTTTAAACTAACAAATCAATGGAAAAAACACCACAAAATATATTCAAATGAAAAAAAATCTCCTTGTACTATTCGTAGTGTCCTTGATTAGTAAAACATATGCCAACATAACTAAAATCGGATTGAATTCTTTTATTATTTTTTCCCTCGACTAGAGAGAGGGTCATATGAAAAAAAATAGTCGTTTGTGGGTTTGTGTCAGAGTCAAAAAAACATCATATTAGTAGATTATTGTTATTAGTCATGAAAGGTTGGAACTTAGTTAGGCCTTGGGTAAGCGGGGTCGGGTAGTCCGAATCTGGGTACAAATTTGGGATCAAAGGTAAAAAAAACATGGCCTTACACTTGTTGTTAGTAGGTTAGAGCCGACGCGTTACTTGCATTTTATTCGATATTTCTTTGTGTTTTCGTAAAGTTTGGGTATAGATTTTCGGCATTAGATTGACCTAATTTATCCACAACTGTTCAAAGACAGTATGCAGTATTATTGTATACTTCATACGAGGAGAGATTTGGCAGGTAGATTCGATAATTTTAAAAACTCAGTGCCTGCAATGGTCGGGGGCTGCAGGGAAGCTCACTCCATTATGTGTTACCACAAAGAATCTTCACAAACTTCGCGGATGCTTCCGTTAACTTAGCTGTTATGAATATAATGATTGAAATTACCGAGTATTATAAATACGAAAGGTTTCAAAAAAGAGATATCATTATTTCCACCCTCACCCTCTTGCTAATGGTTTATTTAATCCATGTAATTGACATTTGTATCTGTTTGCCAACCTGATACTTCTAGAAAATATTTTCAGCAGGAGTAAAGGGTAGTAGGTTGAGCTCGATCTATACAATTGATGAAAACGAACAGTCAGGAGTGGCGGACCGTAGAGACACCGACGACTGACTGCGAGCTATGTTTAATGGAAGACATCAAAAAGTTTCTTTCAGGAAATAGTGAGTTTAGCTATTGTACAAAATACTAGTGCATGGAAGAGTTTTAGAATTTTTGGGAAGACTTCTTTCAATGGAAAATGCTTTCAAACTTGAAGCTTCGGAGTGAATGGTAGGAAAGTTAGCATAGGTGACTGATACTAATCTTAATTAGTCCTTCTTAAAGACTAAAGAAATGTCCTCTTTGATATGAAGACCAAGAGTGCTCTCTATTTATCGAAAATGACATTAGCAGTCTCGCTATTGGAAACCATAAAACGTGGAAGATTTGAGTGAACTACCAATATGATCACTGTAAATATCAACAACATACCTAACAAAGATATAGAATATGAAAAGAAAATTCAGTCGAGGGTCAAGCGAGCAGCCCAAGACAAGCGTTACTTGTATGTAAAAGACATGATTCTTGAGGAAGAAATAAATAACGCCGTAATTCCATCAGTGCATACATCTCTTTCATCAACAATCGTCACAATAAGTAACAGCGTATTTTTACCTTCCTATATTGTGATCGTCCTCCACAGTTTCACATGTGTTAGAGAAACGAAAAAACATATTACGCTTTTCGTCTCGTTCTCTGGGTTTTTGTCTCGTTCTCTGGGTTTTTATGTCTCGTTCTCTGGGTTTTCGTCTCGTTCTCTGGGTTTTTATGTCTCGTTCTCTGGGTTTTTATGTCTCGTTCTCTGGGTTTTTGTCTCGTTCTCTGGGTTTTTATGTCTCGTTCTCTGGGTTTTCGTCTCGTTCTCTGGGTTTTTATGTCTCGTTCTCTGGGTTTTCGTCTCGTTCTCTGGGTTTTCGTCTCGTTCTCTGGGTTTTCGTCTCGTTCTCTGGGTTTTTCTTTCGTTATCACAACACATATGAACTATAAAAATAATAAATCCCAATAATTTCTCATAGTATTCTTTACTTTCTATTCATTTATATTCACAGTTATTTGATATATTTTAACGGTAATTAAGTTTTTATTATTTCGATTTTTTTCAATATTAAAGACGTAGGATACCTTCAGGCAGGATTCGACATTTTTTTGAGCCGATTCGTTTCAGCGTAGGTTCCAACCGAACTAACACTGGTTCCAAATACAACTTAATGAGCTCTATCGGTTCCAGAAATAAAATTTCCAAAAAAGTCTCTTCTTCACCCTCAAAACCTCAAAAAATCCGAGGGGGAAAAAGCGGAAGTACGAGTGTTCACACTCCCACTGTACTTCTGGGAGTACAGAAGTAGATGAAGTATCGCTTTTTCCCCCTTGTCTCATCCTCATCTAAAAACATCATTTATGATTGTTTGTATAGAAAAATCTGCAGCTTACGATGTTTGAGGATAGGTGAGGGTGAGGGTGAGAGTGTGAGTGGGGTGAAAATGTTTTATGATGGGAACCGATAGAGCTCGCCGAGTTTGATCTGAAACCGGTGTTGAAATCGCGATTGGTGATTGTAAAACGAATCCGCCCGGGTTTTTCTCTAATTTTGTTTTTTTTGAGATTTTTTGAGGTTTTGAGAGTGAAGAAGATACTTTTTTGGAAATTTTATTTCTGGAACCGATAGAGCTCATTAGGTTGTATTTGGAACCAGTGTTAGTTCGGTTGGAACCTACGGTGAAACGAATCGGTTCAAAAAAATGTCGAATCCTGCCCGAAGGTATCCTACGTTATTAAAGAAACAACAAATCATTTGTTAATTTTGCTATTGGCAGTATTGCACAACTTTGTTGATATTGATTTTCGAAAATTCGAAGTGAAATTTTGACTTTAATTGTACAAATTTCATTTAGAAATAAACCATTCATCAGAACTTTTCAAAATCAATCAAATTTAAACGATAAAGTCTTTTGAATAAAAGTGTAAAACATCTTGATTGCATCAAACTTTGACGAGTTTTCAATACTCGAAAACTATATTAAAATCATGGATATTCAAAATGATCTTTCGAAACAAATACAAGAATTAAAGGAAGAAAATAGTGAACAAAGTTTAATACCAATACATGTTTTAAAAACTGCACGGGAACATGTTGATGGTGAATTAGAAAAACGATTAGTAAAGGCAAAGAATGATTCTTCTGGACAACGCATCGTACTAATTCCTTATAATTTGGGAAATTTTCATTTAACTGGTATATATATTAAATTTCAAACAAATGGATCTGTTGAACGAGCCGAATTCATTAATCCAGTTAAAGAACATAATGGTATTCCTGATCAATTACAACAATCATTCAATAAAATTTTTCAACGTTTTCATTTACAATTACGAAAATGTGAACAACTTGGTGGTCAAAATCTTAGTGGACATTTAACAAAGAAATGTTTACTGGCATTAGTTCAAGAAACAGCTTTCATAACTGATTCATCTCCAACGATGACTAATGAAACAACTCAATTAACCAATCGGCAAGAAGAAGAAGAACAACAACAACAACAGCAGAATATTGATAGACCATTGTATTCTCAAGGTAATCATCCCCCGATTTCTAATTTGTCGCGCATAGATCCTTATGAGAATATTCATACGTCACAATCACCAGTGAACATATCAGAAACTGATAGACCTAGAGAAGTTACGAGGGAAAATAGTCAGCCATATAGAACTACAACAGATAGTCATCCAACAACTACAGATACTCCTGTAGAAGATAGGGATACAGAAAAGAATGCTGATCGAATAGAAGCATCAATAACAAATGAAAGTCTACAGAATTTATATGATGATATGAATTCGATGCCATCATGTTCCGAACGATCAGTAATCAGTTTACTTTATTATATTTCTTGTCAATTGACTCAAAATAATCCTAGTGGACATGTCAATTCAATTCATAAGGAACTTGAAAGTTTAAAAATCCGAATGAATTCCGAAGAAAAATCCTTATCGAATATCCGAAATTCTGTAAAAGAACTTTCCGTTTATATTCAAAATCAGAATTGGGAAGAAGCGTTAAAGTTACTACGAAAACTTTTTAAAGAAATCTGTCCATTAAATATTCATGATCTATTTCGATTTATACGAAAAGTCGATGATGCAGCAGATGTTATTAAAAATAAGGATATTATTCTTCTTCTCGGTAATACCGGAGCAGGAAAATCGACTACACTTCATTTTCTTGCTGGATCAAAAATGATTGCAACAAGAATCAAAGGTCTTAATCATATCATGGCGGCAAGTTGGAAAAATCCCGATCTACGAAATGTTACGACATCACCTTCAGCAAAATCCGAAACACGTTTTATAATTCCCATAAGTGTTGATTTGAGTGGTGTTGTAGCATCTCGTTCGGATAGTATTATCATATGTGATACACCAGGATTTGATGATACCAATGGTCCGGAAGTCGATATTGCTAATGGTATAAGTATTATTCGAGCGATTCGAGAATGTAAAAGTGTCAGACCAGTTGTTTTAGTTAGTTATAAAGGAATTGGTGATCGATTTGAAGGACTAAAAAATCTGACTCATTTATTAGCAGGTTTAATACCAAAAATTAAAAATGAAATTCGAGCCTTCTCGTATATATTTACAAAATATCCCGAAAATGAAAAAGACACAATTCATCAGTCATTGATAAATATTAGTGAAACAATGAATGAACAGGAAAAATCCGATATTAGTTTTATGAATTTATTTGACGATATGCTACTAAAAACTAAGCGACAAACTCTTGTCTTAGATCCCGTCAAAGATGAACCTAAAGAGTTTCTTTACGAGCTACTTCGTTCGACTGCCATTGAAGATCCCAAAGAAGTTTTTCAATTTTCGATTACAGATAAATCGAAAAACATTGTGAATAATCAAATTCGACTCTATCAATTACGTATTCTATCAGCTATACAACGTTACGAATATTCTGTCATAAAATACTATCTTGATCAAATAAAATATTTAAATAGTTTATTAAATCAAGTTAACATAGAACAGATCTATTTAAGTTGTGTCGCAAGTTTAAGTAAACATCTTTCCGATGAATATGAAAAAGGTACATTAATGTTAGATCGATGTTTAATCGATCAAAATATTTTAACAGTAAATGATATTAAACAATATCAAACATATATTGATCATGCAAATCAAGCAGAACAATTAAGAAATGATCATTTCGATGAAACAGTTCTTCATAGTGGCGCATTCATTCAGTATTTATTTCGTTTAATGAAAAAGATCGAAGATGAATTAAAAGAAAAAGCAATCGATGATCCATCCGTGAAAAATAGTTTCGATAAAATTGGACTTGTTGTCAAGAATTTTCCGGATTTTAGTAATGAATATAGAAGTGTACAAAAGTTATTCACAGAAAAAATTCAGACAGAAATAGATCTTTTCAAAGAGTTTATCTCTAAAGATCAATTTCAAGGAGGTGTTATAAGTATGACGAAGTTATCTAGTGCAGTGAATATTTTACACGAACATTTCAGTGACGGATATATCGAGGAAAAATATCGATTATTAAAAGAGTATCTTCTCGATAATTTGACACATTCTGTAAACGGCTTACAGTTAATATTTCAGAAACCGAAATTTGACGAATTGGACATTGGTCAAATCAATACATGTTTAGATAAGTTAGACAAAGCTTTACAAACTATCGATATCGAAAAACATATTTCAAAAAATGAGATTAAAGAACTTCGTCAGAGTGTTGTATCGACAATAGTGACTCTTTTTAAACGTTTAGTAGAAGAAACAGAAAATGAATTTAAGAAAGAAGATGGATGGCAACATTTAGGAAATCTTCTTCAACAATTATATTTAATTCAAACGATTCCGAGTGTTATACCTGAAACCAGTCAAATATATTATGCGACATTAGGGAAGGTTATTGAAAGTATAACTGCATTAAGACGAGATGTGCAAGATCTTTTGAGCAAATTAATTCACGAAAGACAGAAGATCAATTATGAGAAACTTGTCCAACATTTGATGAATCTTCGAAGTATTTCTTGGATAGAAAAATATCGAGAAGGATTTTATGCTAGTGTTACAAAGAATGTTGAACAATTGATTGTTCAACATGTCGATGAATTAAAACGATCGATTGTTTCGATCAATCTAGATTTAGAACATTCTCATAAGATGGAATCAATTTCTGAAATGTTGCATCAAATTAATACAATGAAACATTTCAAAGATTTTGTTTCTTCAATTAGTGAACCTATACAAGAAGCAAATGATCATGTTATTAAAGTAGTTAATCAAGTTTTTGATACGATTGAAAAAACATTTGATTTAAAGAAATTGAAAGACTCGGAAATTACAACTATCGATTCAACTAAAGCTGAAAAAGCATTTAAATATTTCGATGCTTGTAACAATTTATCTTTTCTTCTCAAAAGAAATTATATCCAAATATCGGCTAATCTAGAGAATTTCATTAGAATTTACAGTATAAATGTTCTACAGAAAGAAATGAATACAAGTTTTGAAGTAATTAAAATATCACAAAATTCGAGTGAGATTATCGAAAACGTTTGCTTACTCGCTGCTCGTTTACATGAAATCTCAGAAATAAATACAAATTGTCCTCGTGTTTCTTCTCATTTTTTTCAAAAAAAACTCATGCAAGATTGGCAAACTAATCTATCGAGTTATCACGTTGACTTATCTACTCAAATGCAACAATTAAGTTTTACCCAAAGTACAGGTGAGTTAAATACAAAATTATCGACAGTAAGAGCATTGAGTAAATTAGATAAGTTTTTAGAAAATGTAAGATTTATCGATCTTTACAATACATATCAGACAGTATTTTTCACGCAAAACACTGATCTTGGCCAACAAGTCACCGAGGCAATTGCAAGATTCGAGTATCCTAGAGTAGCACAGATAATGTCAAGTTTAGAATCAACAGCTGTTGGACAACATCTTTGTAGAGAAGCGACACGTATTTTGAATACTAGTATAAAGCAATTGATAGAAGAAACGCAAGATCTAGCGACTATACTTGGAAGTGAAATCAGTGAAACTGAAGTCAGACCAATTGTAGATAATTTAAGAAAAATGGAAAGAGCGAAACTATCTGTCGATAAATATTTAGATGAATCTAACAAGATTAATGAATGTATTGAAGTTGTCAAAATGATAATTGAAGAAGGAATGAAACGTAATATCGGACGAGTAAAAGTTCTGACAAAAAATCATAATTTTTCCGACGCAGATAAAAAAACACAAACAATTCGAAGAGTACGTAATTGTCTCGGCACCTATTGTACGAATGAGATTACTGAACAAATTAAAAAACTAGATGAAGTTCGTAGTACTGTTATTTCAACAGATATTCTTGGACGATATAGAAAATTGAATATTCGTGAATATAGTTCTTACCCACCCAAAGATATTTTTCAACAATTTGCGCAAGTTGATCAGGCGAATTCTGCCTATACGGAAACATTAGATGAGCTAAGAGAGATCATCAACAAGAAGTTTTTAGATGAGTTAGAAAGCGCCAAATCAAAACTGTTACCAGTTTTAGAAAACAGCCATATTAGAAATTATGAATTTGCATTGTCATATGTACCTGATTCAATGAGAGCTGGACTTGATGTGAGTTTAACACATTATAAAGCTGATATAGAAAGAAATATTCAAGATAATGAAGAGAAATTAACAGGTGCATGTCGTAGTGAAGATGCGCAATATATTAAAAGCATTCTTCTAGATTATCAAGCCTCGCAAGAATCAGCAATATTTGCTAATCGAGTTAAAGGAGCTGTTTTAAAACAAATCGAAGATATTATTAAAAATTTCAATGAAAAGTTTGATCAGGATAGAATTCGCGAAGCATTCAGTGATGTTAGAAAGTTGTATAACTATAAAAAAGAATTAGCTGAGCTCATCAGCGATATTGATCGACAATTTTTAAAGGTGCGCAAACGTCTTATCGATACATTTGATGATGTATATCAGTTTTTTCTTGGTCAATTTTCAACTTCAAATACTGCAAACAATGAACAGAATGATATTTTACCAATTAAACGAAGATTTTTCTGCATGACAGAATTTATGATATTGAAATTCGATCATAGTCAAGACACAATAATAACCCTTATATTCCCCGAAGATTTCAGTAGTCGAATTCAAGTTTTAATAAGTAAATTTGAGAACTATTCTAAGGAATTTGAAGAAAAACTTCAAGAAGCTTTAGAAAATGTCAATATTGATTCTTTAGTAAAGATTCTGAAGACCATGTCGATTTGGGAATCGTTATGGGGGGAACTCCGAGTTTCTTATGATCGATATATCAATAGAGATTCCTCGATGAAAAGTTTAACGGCAAGCATTTATCCACTTACTAGATATTCTCAATTCTTACAGGCAGTTTCGCAAAAAATTGAAAATCTAAAGAAAGAAATTTTAAATCTGGATCTTCTTAATTATAATACGCGAGAATTTAGTACTGCTCGAGATTTTTTTTATCGTGAATTAAATCGAAAATATCTTCTTTTCAATCGCGCTAGAGACCTCCAACAGTTTAAGATTCTAAACGATATTGACCAATGGCAAAGAGATTGTTTTAATTCATTAGACTCGAAAATTCGAACATTAGCTTCAGGATGTGAGAAATTATTGGATCAATTTTTAAGAGAAGATCGCTTATCAAATGTAGAATATCAAAAATTTAACTTATATTATTCGAATTTAATATCTATTCGACAAGAACTTGTTGTTAGTGGCTTAGATTTACAGCAGGGAATTGAATCAATTCAAACGACTATCTTAGGAAAAGTTGAAAGTTGGGAATATTTGATTTCATGTAGTTCAAATCCTGAAGATCTTGCTGTGAATCTAATCAAATTAAAAGAAATCGCTAAGAATATGCTTTCATTTCGTGAAATAATTAATGGAAAAATAGATGAGAAATTGAAAAATTACAAATCAATGTATAATATCAAAACATTCGCTCTATTAGGAACGATTTTGAATCACGATCAAAGTGGTTTTGGTCGAATGATTATTTCTGAACATAAGATATTTCAAGGATTTTCTCTCTCTTTATTTAATCAAAAGATCAATAGACATGGTATCAAGTATGTTTTAGAAGCCATTAAAGGTAATGATGTCGATATAAACGAATTACGTGAACGATATAATACATTTCTTGAAATTTATAAGAAAATTGTTGCAGAAAATCTTCGTCCGAACATGCAACTTGATCAATTAATTTCTGACACTAAATTCATTACTGGAAATCTTCGAGATAGTTCGAATACTGTTATATGGAGTAGTGCAGTGAGAAAGCAAATTCCTAAACTAACAGCACATATTTTTGCGCTTTGGACACTTTCACAAGCTGAGCATTATTTCGAAGCTGAAGATTTAAATGATCGAAATAATTATCTTGTTCAACCACATGCAGCTCAAGTCGTTTCAGTTTTTCGTCTATTAGGTATTGGAGATAGAAATGAAGAACTAGCTAATCATCTTGTACAAATAGGTACTGGTGAAGGAAAATCAATAGTATTAGCAGTGACAAGTATTATTCTTGCAATACTAGGTTATGATGTAAATTGCGCGTGTTTTAGTGAATATCTATGTCAAAGAGATTATTCCGCTTTCTTTTCATTATTTAATATATTAGATACACATCAATACATTCATTACGGAACTTTTAATAAACTTTGTGAAGATATGATAAATGCAAAGGGAGATATTCGTCACTTAGTAGAAATTTTTATTTCAAATAATAAAGATGTTAGTGCAACAGCTAATCAAACAATTATTCGACCAAAAATTTTACTTATTGATGAAGTTGATGTGTTCTTTAGTCAGGAATTCTACGGTAATTTGTATACACCGTCAGCTAGTTTGAAAGATCCGACAATTACATCGTTAGTTCAATATATTTGGACTCAACGAAAATCACAATTAAACTTGAGAAAGATTCGAATGACACCGGAATACGGCGCTTGTAGTACGAAATTTCCGGAATGGATGTTATTAATCGATGAAGCAATTAAAGATATGGTTGCCGATGTAAAAAGTTTTGAATCACATGATTATGTTGTTAAAAAAGATAAAATCGGATATATCGAACAAGATAATATCGTCTACAATGTCGTTTATGGATATAAGACTTTATTTGCGTATTATCATGAACATGAAAAAGGAAATATAAGTAAAGAAAGTTTAAATGAAAGTATTTGTATAAGAATTAGTTGTGGAAGTTTTTCATATGCAGAAATTCCAATTCAATTTGAATATATTATGGGTGTAACAGGTACATTAGAAACATTGACAGATCCGGAAAAGAAAGTTATCAGAAATGATTATAAAGTCAGAAAAGAAACATATGCACCATCTGTTTTTGGACAAAACAATCTTCGATTTAAGGAAAAAGATGATATAATGATAGAAAATAGTAATGATTATTTTAATCGAATCAAAAGAGAAATTGACGATAGAATTGTTGGTAAGAATTTAGAAAAACGTGCGATTTTAGTTTTCTTTGAATCGAAAGCTAAATTAATGCAATTCTATGAATCATCTGCTCTGGATTCGATTCGAGAGTCAGTTGCTTATTTAACCGAAGATGCCTTATTAGAAGAAAAAGAAGCGTTAATTGCTCGCGCAACTATATCAGGTCAAATTACTTTATTTACGAGAACATTTGGTCGTGGGACTGATTTCAAATGTCACGATCAAACTGTTGCTACCAATGGTGGTATACATGTTATTCAAACATTTCTTTCCGAAGAATGTTCCGAAGAAAAGCAAATTAAAGGTAGAACTGCTAGACAAGGTGAGGAAGGATCTTACAGTATGATTTTATTAGATCAAGATCTCGAAAAATTTCTTATTCATAGATCACACATTGAAGATGTTCTTCAAGGAATAAGTTTTAGAGCTTGGCTAACCGATAGTCTTCGCCTGACGGATACGATTAAAACAGTTTATGGGCTTCTTCATGATAGACGTACTGCGCTGTTTAAAACACAGTACGAGGAAAATAAAAAATATGTTGAACAAGCAAAAGAAAAACATGAGATTTCGAAGAAGTTTTTGTCAAATCTTCGTTCGAAAAAAAATGATGAAATTAAAAAATTTCTAATCGAAGAAAATCGAGGAGCAATAGAAACAACAAAATCACGAACTGTTTGTCTTATGGATGCAACGATTTCCATGACTAATTTGTTACATAAATGTAAAACTACTGTCGATACTATGTTTAAACGCGCATCAGAAATCTTAACAGATTACGGAATGGATCCACAATCATTTCAACTTCAATTTGTAGTCTATAGAAATTATAATAGTACACATGATAAACTTCTTCAAAGTTCTCCTTGGGAAACGGAACCAGATAATTTACGTAGTTTTATGAGTAAGATTAATGTTGAGGGAGGATGGATTAATGAAGCCATAGAAATTGGCTTATGGTATGCTAATAAGGAACATAAGAGAGAACCAATCACTCAGGTTATCTTAATCGGTGATGCACCTCCTAATAATTTAGACGAAGTTAAAATGAAAAGAGATCAATTTGGAAAGAAATATTGGAAAGAAACGAGATTTCGTGAACCAACTTATTATGCAACCGAATTAGACAAATTAATAGAAAATGGTATTCCCGTGCATGCTTTTTATGTCGAAACGCGCGCAAAGAATAAATTCGAAGAAATAGCTCGTAAAACAAAGGGAAAATGTCAAAGCTTAGATATTAATTCATCCATAGGAGGAGATATGTTAGCAGATTTAGTTACGGAACAAATTTTAAATAATGTCGGAGGAGCAGCTAGAGGACAAGAACTTGTTAATGCGTACAGAAAGAAATTTCCAAAGAGTTATACTAGTACTTGAGAGACTTAAGATCGGTGAGATGATAATATGACATGAAATCGAACGAGACTCGTATCAAATGAAATCTATTTTTTATACAAAATTATCAAATCTTCTCTATCATAAGATATTTTCACTGATTCACATTGTCTTCGTATGATTATTCTTATTCTTATTATTTTATCTCTCAAACTGCTTTAGTTTTATGTTTGTATCCTTCACAGCGAACATGTGCTTATAATTTCAAGTTTTTTATAATAATTTTTCTTTTTTTTTCCTTGGCTATACCAATCCAGAGTGATTGTAGATATCACCTTGCATTCGTAAAATCTCCATCTCTTCTTCTATTTTGTTCTTTTTATGTCATTGTGTTTCATTTCTTTAATAAAATTTCCTTATCTAATGATAACTATATTTGTAACCTATGAGGGTGATGTTCAACAAAGGACTCTACCACGATCCGGATTTCGCCAGAATTGCACTGGCTCATCAGGTGGTTTTGAAAGAATTTCTGCATTTGTACCAAACTAAATTCTAGATAAAATTTAACAAATAAATTAAATCCTCCAAAGAATTTAAATCTTTAAATCTAGATTATACCAAATCAAGCAGACGGTCAGTCGTTAAACAGTGAGGTTCAACAAAGAACTCTACCACGATCCAGATTTACCTTGAATCGCATTGATCAGGTGTTCGACTGTTTGCAGACCAACAATCTATAGTTGTATGCCAATGGTGTATGATAAAGAATTGAATTATTTCAGAAAGACAATTGAGTGAAATATTCATAATATCATTAAGAAAAATGGAAGTATTAAGTAGAATGAAGATAATCAATGAAATATTTCTATTTTTGAAGAAAAAGTTAAAAAGTAGTTCAATATAAACCTTTTGAGGGTGAGGGTGAGAATATATTACCAAGATCCAGATTTCGTCGGAATTTCACCGACTCATCAGTTGGCCTTGACCCTGCTATAAATGTTCAAATGGAATTATATATCATGGCATTAAAGATGGAAACAAACAAACAAAGATAGAAGGAAACAATAAAAAAAGAGATGAACAATTCGAGTTTATCGAGGTTGAATTTCGAAGAAACGTTTCTTATATTTAAAGATACAATTGATTCGGTTTGCTATATTTGAGAGCCGTTCGTCTACGTAGGAGATGTTGTTGGACTACAGTTAGTTGGTATTGGATTGGAAGCGCTTCATTGAATCGTCGAAAATCGTCAGCAATTTGATGGTATTGAAATTGATAATCTTCTTGTTGCATCTCCAATGATTCAAGATATGAATCAAAGGCATTCAATTGGAGTTTTTCCTGTATAATTTGATATTGTTGATATAGGTCGTGACGAAGACTAGGGTTACGTATACAATTTAATAATAGAGATTCGTTTTTAAAAGATGAAGTTGTATGCAATGGATTGGATTGCATATATTTATATAGGTTGATTTCTAATTTGAGGTTTTCTTGTGTTGTTTTCATTTTAGAAAGTTGTTCAATGAATGTCTACTTCATCCGACTGTATAGAAATACTCGAAAAAGTCTCTCCTGATTGTAGTATACGTGACTGTTGAGGTGTTAGAAGTTGTTGCAAGTGTATACTTTTCTGTTTTTTTGGTACTGGTAACACCACTTCAAATGTTTCAACTGATTCTTTTTGAGCTTTTAACAATTTTTCTGATCGAATACAAGGATAAGGAGCAGCTTCGGCTTCTGTTAGCTGTTTCACTTCTACTGTACATTGGAAATCTCTTTTATTCGAAAACGTATTAGATTTTGGCAAAACTGGTATAGGTGGAGAAGGTGAACGACAGTTAATAGTTGTATAATCTGACATATGTGAACTATGTGGAGAATTTGATATGATCGAAGTAGGCGAAAAGTCTGAATCATTTCCATGATCATTCTTATTGTCATCAATTATATCTGAGTAAACAGGAGAACCTGATAAGATTGAATTCGGTGAGAAAGTTGGATCAGTTGAAGAACTAGACGTAATCGAAAACAAACGTACCATTGACAGAAGTGGAAAATTCCAATTAGTTTGATAACCTTCATGAACTTGAATATCAGATATAACTGCATTATCTGAAGCGATAGAATCTATTGTAGTATCAATAAAATCGACGTTTACAGATTCTTTTAAATCATTTTCGATGGCAGCGGTAGCATTTTGTGTACTAGTGTCCGGTGTTATTGTTGATAAATCAATAGCAGTAATGATAAGTTCTATTGAAGAATCGATCGAGTTAGTTGTTATTGTATGGTCTGTTTGTTCATCAATATCTGCTCCTATGTCTATGTACGTAGAAGTAATACCAGTTAAATTAACAACATTGTCGACAATATCATCGAGAATTGATCGTGTAATGACATTCCGAAATAAAACTAAAACCTGTGCATCTGATAGATTTGAACTAGTATCAAATTTTACGTAAGTAAAGTTAGCACCAGATTCGAGTTTTTTGCGTCCCGATTCGCTATATCACTTGTGCTGATGCTCTAACCAGTTGTGCTGTATGCAGAATTAAATTCTCTATCGATTGGTGCTATTTTTCGACTAGATCATCGGGCAAAAATACCACTTCATCCATAAAAACCGTTTTCAATAGTCTATTTCCACTGGTATTCACGGTACATTTAAAGATCTTAGTGGATATAGTGATTCCTCGGCTTCAGTCGTATGATATCTCATTTATTTTTAAAAATCATATAAAGTATGTCACTTTCTTCAAATCTGCTTACATAAAGACATCTATTTCAAGTTTAGGAGATTCAACTAGAAGAGAAGCATACTTCTCTCATATCTTCAAAAATATTTGAGAGTGTTGTGATGAAATGTGAATGTATCTTCGCACAACATGTCTTCTCCTTTATTCAACATGGTTTATATAGGAATAGTCACACATGAGAGAACAAAGATGGAGAAGGTCAATAGATAGTGTATAGGTAATTGTATAGGGTCAGCATACCGGTCGATGATAGTTACAATATAGTCTGAAGAAAAATTCGAAACGCGTCACTTATTATTCATTACAATTTATTATATATTATTAACACATTATTTTCAAATAAAAATATTCAAAAACAAATAAAATTCTAATTAAAAATAATACAAAAACAAGTTTCACTTAAATTCTCTTATATAATCACTCTCAGTTCAACATTTTCTTTATTTTTACATTTTTTCACTCCTAAAATAGAATTAAGAATCTTTTTCGTATGAAAATTAAATCAAAATCAGTTCAATTTTCTTATTTCACTTAAAATTAAAAAAAATAAACTAAAAACAAGTTCATTTCTTTCATTTTCTCTCAGCTCAACATAAATCTAGCTTATTATTTATTTATTTAAGAGTCATTCCATGTAAGCCACGACCGAACTTGCTCAATCTAGTTTCTCAGATTTTGATGATTTTTGGATATGCGATAGAGAAAAGAATTTGACGAATTATAGCGACTTCCGAATCCGAAAATCTTAAATCGTCTAAATTCTATAAGCAACTTAAGAAATACAAGAAAGATGTCATTTTTGATACGAATGTGCTTGCATCTCAAGAAGGGCAGATCCGATTGAGCTGAAATTTTGTGCAGACCTAGACCTTAGTATGATATACTTACCAAAAAATTTTTGTCCCAAAACATGAGACCGGTCGGCCTCAAGAACCCCTTTGCTATAGAATTTAGAAATCGATTTTCTCCCAAGATATGGGTTTGTTTGAGGAATGGTTTTCAGATATTGATAGTGCTAGGCCTAGGCTACCATCCCATGAAAAAATCAGCATGGGATCTCTAAAAAACTTTTCCAGTGCAAATCCTCCATTGAAAACCTTATAGAGATCCCATGCTGATTTTTTCATGGGATGGTAGCCTAGGCCTAGTACTATCAATATCTGAAAACCATTCCTCAAACAAACCCATATCTTGGGAAAAAATCGATTTCTAAATTCTATAGCAAAGGGGTTCTAGAGACCGAACGGTCTCATGTTTTGGTAAGTATATCATACTAAGGTCTAGGTCTGCACAAAATTTCAGCTCAATCGGATCTGCCCTTCTTGAGATGCAAGCACATTCGTATCAAAAATGACATATTTCTTGTATTTCTTAAATTGCTTATAGAATCTAGATGATTTAAGATTTTCGGATTCGGAAGTCGCTATAATTCGTCAAATTCTTTCCTCTATCACATATCCAAAAATCATCAAAATCTGAGAAACTTGATTGAGCACCTTATCGGTGATTTGGTCGTGGCTTACATGGAATGACTCTTAAAAGGATTTTTTTCTTTTTTCTTTTTTCATTATTCTCTCATAAAAACAAGTAAAAGTTCAAAAGATTCAAATAAATTGAAAAATAAAAACAAAAATTTGTTTATTGTTGATTCGCTTTAATTTATTTATCATACACCCTCACGCTCACCCTCACCCTCATGAAGACCTTATTCAAAATATTTGTAAGTAAATCATGTTGCTAGTATCGCTCAGAATATATATTTCACACAATCATTTTGTCATCATTTTTGTTCTTTGTTTTCGCGTTGCATTATTATAGATTAACCGCACAATAACTGTCGACGTTGAAGAATCCAGTTGTTGTTATTTGTTTGAAATAAGAAGATGAAATGATTTGTTTCTATGGATTTAACTTATCGAACACTTTTTGTTAGTATTTCTATTAGAACCAGTTGGTAATACTGTAGAATTAGCTGTAAGGGGTTTTCAGCACTCATATGAGATAGAACCTGTAGACCTCTAAATCTATATATACGTATAAAGAAGAATGTCTGTTTGTTTGTTTGTGCGCGATTGTTAGCTCGATTCCGAGCTGACGATGTTTATTATGTGAAAAGAGAAAGATATAAAAAAACAGTAACTAACTAACTTAACATACTTTCATACGTCTATATATATGCGAGAGATAGAGAGAGATACAGACACACATGAGAGAGATACATAGATGTCCTGCGAGACCCGCTAACAGGTGTTTCAGCTACATCAGCACAAATGAATAGTTGGAGTACATTTGTAGCATCGCTTACCCCACGAGCTTATACGAAAGTAACTATAAAAGGTACTTATGATACAACTGGAAAAACGTGTAATGATC
>Ga0209914_1001173_pt1 | contig 28562 bp, 37 predicted proteins | sample ThiBiot_500_plan_FD_183949 | JGI IMG/M metagenome (GOLD analysis project Ga0209914, IMG submission 183949) | Wastewater bioreactor microbial communities from Cape Town, South Africa - Thiocy_cont_500_plan (SPAdes) | ecosystem: Engineered > Bioreactor > Thiocyanate-remediating > Anaerobic-Aerobic...
TTTGTTGATGTTAGCGGTGATCGTACCTGTTCTTATAATTGGAACGATGCTATCTGCTCCATGGATCATAAAACAGCTGAAAGATGTTGACAATTCGAAAGAAACTATTGCTCGACGTATAGATAAGAAAAATAATAGCAATGAATTTTGTTCTAGTCCATCTTGTATCGCAACAGGTAATCTCACGTTGTTTTCTACAAAAGATAAGCGTCACTATTTGTTTTTTATTTCTAGCAAATAGTATCCTAGAAAAGATTGATAATACAATCGATCCATGCGAAGATTTCTATCATTTTGCATGTGGTTCTTGGATAAAAAATGCTCGAATAAAACATAAACGTGAGTCTTTATTTTCGATTATTGAATTACAATTGAATTCTACGTATATTTCATAGGCAATGAAGATTCGATTATTACACGATCAGATAAACAATTACTCGATAGTGTCATTGGTAAGATATGAATTATCTTTTTGATTTTACTCATCGAATTCAAATAGATCTTCTATCAATATTACCATCGAATAAAACAGTTGAACCAAAATCAATTCGCAATGCTCGTTTATTATACAAATCTTGTGTTAATGATGATACAATTGCAAATAGATTAGCAAAAATGAACTCGTTTTTAGAAGATGAATTTGAATTCGATTTTGATTTAACCGATATTCTATTAAAATTGAATCAATATAATTTATTTATATTTTATGAAATTCAAACGTCAAATGATCCTCTACTTGCCACGCTTTCAGACCGTTTAATTTTATACATATTCGAAACATGCTTAAAAAGAACGATACGATTACATTGTTTTTTTTATAGATGAATCCAAAAGTACATCCTGACAATTATACTTTCAATTTATTCAATCGAAGTTCATCAGTAAATATTTGATTTCACCTTAGATTTTGATCTAAATTTGAAATTTAGTCTCTCGCAATATCAACTGTACAAGAACTATCTCAAACAATCAATACAACTGTAAAAATAAAAACACAAAATTTAGTTTGATTTCGAAATAGTTTATCATTTAATTTAGTTTGATTTTGGTAATTATATTCGTCGTCTTTATCAGTTAGTAAATTTTACTCTATTTGATGATGACATTGTCGTAATTAGAGATATTGAATCTATTCGAGATATTTCATTATTTCTTGCTGACCAACCGTTAATAGATATACAAATGTATTTGTTCGGATATTTGTTCGAACATTTTCGAAAGCGTATCGGTAAAAAATCAGGAGCTCTCGCTTGTGCTAGACTTGTTACTAAAAAAATGGGTTTGCCTGTGACAAAACTTTATATTAGCAAATATTTCGATCAAATCGATCGTGGCAAAGTCAGAATTTATTTTCAATATTTACAAACATTTGTTTTTTCTTATTGATTTGAAGACATTGAAAATGATTGACAATTTACGGCAAATGTTTATTCATAAGATTGAAAATGTCTCATGGACAGACAAGTTTTCGAAACAAAAAGCGTACAACAAAGTACATCAGCTCGTTCTGTTTTTGTAAACAATTCGTTTTATTATTATTCAGATCAGAACAATGAAAGTATATATCGGTTATCCGGACTTTTTAAATGACGATAAATCAACAAAACTAGAAGATATCTATGCTGATGTAAGTTATATTTAAATATAAAATGAAAAAAACTATTTCAATAGTATAATTTCGGTTCATCCTACTTCACAAACATTCGAACTTTACTTCAATTACAACTGAAAGAAATTCTTCAACCAGCTACAAATGACACTAATTTATTTCTATGGCTATCATCTAGTCCGTTGACTGTGAATGCATTTTATTTCGAATCGTTAAATGAAATATGTAGTTACGAATAGACTATTGAAAAATCGGTTTCCATTGATATATTTCTTTCTTTTGTCAAGTCTTACCAATTGCCATGCTTCATGTATTCATTCGCCCAGAAGACATGCCAAAGTAAAAACAACGATTAATATTTATTTATGATTATATGTGCGTTACTTGTAGATATGTTACTTATGCAAGTAGGTTTTCAATCAATAAAATAAATGCGTATTGAGTTGCTTGAGTTTCAGCTATTGGATATGTTATTTCTCACGAAATTGCTCATGCCTTCAATACGATTCCCGATATTTTAGCTAACAATCGATCGAAATGTTTAATTGATCAATATAATAATTATACTGTCACTCAAATTGATAAACAAGTTCGTAAAACTATTTTAAAAAAAAAACGTGAGAAATTAATCTTTATGAATTAGATGAATGGAAATCAAACACTAGACGAAAATTTGGCAGATAATGATGGAGTACTCATGGCTTTTCATGTTTCTAAACTTTCTATTTTTGAATTATTCTTTTGACTATGCATTTATTTTACAGGCGTACAAAAATTGGAAGTCAATGGAAAAATATCCTGAAGAAGTACTTCCTGGCCTTCAACAATACACAGCCGAACAACTTTTCTTTATTAGTTTCGGTCAAGGTTTGTGTTCGAAAGCTGATGAAAAATATCATCAAACCGTGATTTCACTTGACGTTCACTCTCCCAAAGAATTTAGGTAAACCGATCGATGTTTCGTTTGTATCTCTTGAAAATTCCTTTCAGAGTCAAAGGTACAACATCGAATTTCATTGAATTCGATCGAGCTTTTCAATGTAAACCCGGTCAAGGCAATAGCCGAATAAACAAATGTCATATTTATTAACTGATTTTTTCTTCTATTTTTTATACTAAAGAGAAACTAACAATCAATTTACTTCTTTTCATTCGTTTCAAATAAAACACGATTAGTAATTACATTCCGTAAAAAGATTATATAAGGGAAAAAATGTTCGTCACTGCGTCACTCATTTATGTGTGAAAACAGGTAGGATCTCAAATATTATCTACAGAATTTGAGTAAACTTTTCTCAGCCGATGATCTATTGGAAACAATTGAGCCATGCGAGAATTTCTATGAATTCACTTGTAGATTATGGTTAAAAAAGAACAATATTATCAAAAACAAGTCGATTTCTATTTGATCATTAACAGAATATTTTCACTGACTATATCAATGTTAGGTCATGTCACCGTTTTTTCTGTCTTTGTTTTGTCTATTGAATAAAATTAAGATGCACAAAAACAAAGAAATTTATTCGAAACAAAATTCAATGTCACCAAACACTGCACTTATCCACTCGACTGTTTCGTTGCCCTGATCGACATCGAAATGCTTTATCGAACGCGGCTAAATTCGATGTTGAACCGAGAACTCTATTTAAAAACAAATCAATCTTTTTTAATCATCATCATCATTATCATGATTACCGAAATTCCGATGGAGAATGTACATCACTAAGAACTCGATAGGCAGCATATTTATTCGTCATTTTCGTACACCATAATTGAGCGTAACTGATAAAGAATAATTGCTCTGACGAGTAATCAGTTAAACCAGGAAGTTTCTTTTCGATAGTCTGATGGTTTTTCAACCAAGTTTGATAGGCCTATTCAAAAGGTCTGATTAGAAATACTTCTTTTTCTTCAAAATAGACTTACAAAGTACGCCTTTTTCAATCCATCATTATCCGCAATATTTTCATTGACTGTTTGTGTACCATTGATCTAGTAAAGTAGGAAAAAAAGATCATATCTTGTGAGAAAGTGTCGTTTTTATGTCGAACTGTTCGATTGATTTGTTTGACTAAATAATTATTATATTGATCGATCAAACATTTCGATCGTTTGTTATAAGTCTTTGTTGTTTCATTCGACCATAATGTATAATTCTTTCGATCTTTATCAAGATGTCGACGCGTATCATCAAAACCATGAGTTATTTCATGACCGATGACGGATCCAATAGCTAAACTCAACAGGATTCATTCGGAATTGTCTCGTCGCAACTAACTTACCACCGTAATTAAGATATCTAAACAAAAACAGATCAATTGGCTTCAAAACAAAATGTTTTGCAAATACTTTGGTGCGTCTTTATGAAAAAATGGCGGCTCGAGAATCGTCGTTGGAATAACTAGAAGAAAAAAAACATGTGTATGAAAATAGATTCTCATCAAATAATACCGATTTCATTGAAAAATGGCGTGTAAAACGCATTAGCAGTAATAGGATCATAATCGCAGCATTCTTCTCGAAAGATTTTCTGATGAATTTTCTTCAGATTTCGTTCTGCATTCAACTGAAGTAGAAGTAAAGCATTTTCCATATGTGATGAGTTGAATAGATGCTAGACGAAAACGAATCAATGATTTCAATTCGATGGACATCGTGAATTACTTCTTTGTAAAAGTCTTCGAGTATGGTTATATTATCATTGATTAGAAAACCAGGATAACCGATTCGATCGACGATCGCATAGGCTTTTTCGATTGTTCGTTTTTTCGAAATTGGATCCATCCATATCGATTGATTGATCATTTTAACGAATTCATTTTGAATATTTTTCATCATATCAATTACCTCGACAAGAAAGAAGAACCTGAATTCGATTTTCTGAAGAAAGAAAAATGTTCATACTTCAACTAATTCGAATTTATCATGATAATTATCATTGTAAAGTCTCGACACGGCTAATTTCATATGTTTGAAAACGAATTTCGCACATTGAATTGCTCGTGTTTCTTTACTATAAATGCTCATTGGCTGCTGGAGGAAATCGGCTTTGATTCGATATCGAACAGGCATATGAAAGTATTGTGGAGCAACGAAATGTGTCGTCGCATAGTCGAGAATAGTGTCCCACGACGTATTGTCAATGATCGAGACGATATTTCGAATCGATTCAAGTTTGTAAATCGCAACGGGAATATCGTCGGCGAGATTTATGTTCGCCTGTTTGTAGAGACGACGAATGTATGTGCTGAAATCGAACTGAATGAAAGTCAAAGAAAGATTGAGAAAAATAAATCGAAGTCAATCTGTACGGTTGTGTTGAGTGCTTGAGAGAGATTTTTGACGGTTGTGAGAAGATCTTCGGATTCGTAGTAGGCTTCATCTTTTGGTGACCAAAGATTCTAGAAAATGATCATTGAATGAAAAACAAAATCAAACAAATGAACATCTTTCGACTAACAACGGCGATTTGCTTGGAAAAATTAGCAGTTGTCTGTAATCTCGTTATGTTTATTTCTGGACCATCATTCGATGTTAGATACGATTCAAATGGAATTAAAAAATTGCCAACAACATCGAGAAGACGACCTGGACTCATCTAAGTACATCAAATCGCTAGTTTCATTCGAAAATAAACCAAAGTTTTCGTTCGTTATTCACTTCAATACGATAGATCGATTGTTCGGTATTCTTCTCATCGACATCGGTTTCAACGTGATAGAAGAAAAATGTATTGTATTCATTCAATTTTAATAACATATCCAGCAGATTCGATGTTCGATTAACGAGAAATTTGCTAAAACCTGTTCGAATGAGAAATCGTTTTGTTGTATAATTGTTCATCTCGATTCTGTTTTCATCGACACATGAATCGTATAAACGACGAGTATTTTTCATGAAATTTGGCTCGTTGACTTCATCCGACGAAGACAACGATAGTAATTCTAAATAAACTCGATATTCGAATGTCGTCTTGTTTTGTCGAATTTACCATTGATATTCTTGATGATTCTTGTATTGATTTGATGTAGAGCTGATTCGACATGTTCTATCGAAAGAAAAATGAAAACAATTCTCAAGTCATTCGAAATCAATCAATACGTACGACCATTGAGAATCTTCGTATTTTTCATCCACGTTCCGCAACTGAATGCGTAGAAATCCTCGCATGGGTCGACAGTTTTATCGATTCGTTGAAGAAGATGATTAGCTTACGACATAAGAAGACACAAAATCATTTCTCCCTCTCTCGCAGAAGCAAACTCAATCAATTACCTGCTTTGACACAACTAGCTGACAAACAGATATCATCTACTTGAATAACGTTCTCTATTCACAGGACAAAATATGTGTGAATGAATTTAAAAAAAAATAAATTCTACACACTTTGTTGTTTTCTATGATTAAATTCTCGAACGACTAAAGTTGTGAATAGACTTAGAACAAGAAGTGATATAGCAATAGTAAACAATCCAATGAGTATGTTCGTTTGTTTCGACATTCTTAGCTTTTCAAATGCACAAGTCCCAGAAAGGAAAAAAGTATTTAAGATAAGATATTTTCTTCAATATATAATGCATGTTGAAAAGGATATGTGCCGAAAGGCGGCGGGTATTGTGACAAGCCCTATAGATAAGAACTTAACGTGCCAAAAGTCGATTATTAGTACTAAATAAACGTCATTGTCAAGTCGGATGATATAATCAAATAATTAACTTAATCACGTGAAATCTACTCAAGATTGTTATATCGACAAAAAAAACCGAACATAGCAAATCGATTTATTTGATAAAAGAAAATAAAAAGAGATTTCGTCAGTTTTCAAGGTTATCACCAGACAGTACACTTATTCGCTCGACTGTTGCCTTGACCAGGTTGGCATTTAAATGCTCGATCGAATTCGATGAAATTCGATGTCGTACCGATTAATCTACGAGTTAATCAATTGTTGAATTTTAAAAAAAAATGAATCGATCAATGCAAACCTGAACGAATGAGGCGCATGATCGGCATAGGAAAGTTGCAATCGAACGTAATCATTTGTCGTTTTCGAACACCAGATTTGAGCAAAACTGATAAAAAACATCTGCCGACGAGAATATTTCGTTAGGCCAGGTAGTTTCTGTTCGAGTGTTCCGTGCGTTTTCCGCCATTTTTCATATGCCTATCGAACAAAACGAAACTATGAACTATTTTTCAACTTGAAATATTTACATAGAACGCTTTTTTTAGTCCGTCATTGTCCGATATATTCTCATCGAGTGTATTGTTTCCATCGACCTGAAATAAAAGCGTAATTCGAGTGTTTTTCTTTAAATTTCGATCGTACAGTTCGATTGATTTGCGAAATCGTGTAGTTATTGTACTGATCAATCAAACATTTCGATCGTTTATTATAGATTTCTGTTGTTTCATTTGACCATACGGTAAAATTTCTTCGATCTTTATCCAAATATCGACGCATTTCATCGAAACCATGAGTAATTTCATGACCGATTGTTGTACCAATGGCTAAATCAAATTTCACTCAAAACAATTTACCAATCAAACTCCGCTCATACTCACCGCCATAGTTCATATATCTAAAGAAAACAAACAGAGAAAACCTCGATTTTCAGTTCGAATTCAACGTACTTCGGCGCATCTTTATGGAAAAATGGTGGCTGGAGAATCGCTGCAGGAAAGACTAAAGCAAACAAACAAACAGATTCCTTAGTTTTCATTTCCGAAATGAGATAATACTGATATCATTGAGAAGAGGAAAATAGAAAGCATTGATAGTTGTCGGTGTAACCAGTGACCATTCTTCTCGAACGAAAACCTCGCGAAGTTTAAGAAGATTTTGTTTGAGAATTATTCGAAGTAAACGAAACACATTGTTAATATGAGACGAATTGAATTGATACTAAATTCGAAATGTTCGATTGACATATTGAGGATAAATCGAAATGTTCGATTTTACCTCTGCATACATCTTTTCTAGTTTCGTCGGATTCTCTTCGTTAAGATAGGCAGGATAGCCGATTTTTGCATGTATAGCTTGAGCCTAAAAGCGAATATTTCCTAATTTCAAAATTTTGAATGCACATCAAACTTTTTCTTCAGTTCCTTGTTTCGATACATCATCCATCCAACTGGATTTTCGAATCATTTCAATGAATGTCGCACGTATATTCTCGACTAATTCAATAGCCTAGAAAATCAAATAAAACATAAAATACTCAAGTGAAGAACTCGAGTTATACTTCTTCTCGAGCTGTTCGATCGAAATATTTCTTGATATATAATTTCGAAACGGCAAAACCCATATGTCGATTAACATATTTTGCACAAGCAAGTTCACGTGAGTCCTCAGCCGTTGACTCGCTTATAGATGTTTCTTTGACCATAGCTCGTAAGCGTTTTGATAGATGAAAATATTGAGCACGAGCAAATCTCGTTATCATATATGTAAATATAATCTTCGGAGAATATCGAATGAGAATATCGGATATTTTACGAATATTTTCTATTTTAGCTACAACAACGATATCGTCATCGGTGAGATTCACATTTTCTAGCTGATATAAACGCCGAACATAATTACTAAAGTCAAACTAAATTTAAAAGAAAAAAAGAGAAAAATCATTGAAGGAATGAAGACATATGTTTACAGTTGTATTGATGAGTTTAGTGAGATTTTTAACAGTTGTTATGATATCGCCCGATTCATAAGGAATATTTGTCCATTTGAGATTCTATGGAAATAGAAAAAGTCAATGTTTTTTTTCGTCATAGGAAATAATATTCATTACATCATTAAGTTCTGATTGAAACTCTTCGAATCGATGACTGTCTACTGATGTTGATTGATTCGTAGCTACGGTTGAAGTTGGATCTTGAAAGTATTTGAAAAATTTCTCTCGACCTTCGAATAATAATTCATCATCATCATCTTTATGTCGAATATGACCCGGTGTGATCTAGCCAACAAATCAAAAAACAGATTTATTCGTCGAAAATCTCAGTACGAGAGAAACAAACTCGAATACGATATTTTAATGTTTCGAGATTATCGAAATCGAGTGTTGTTTTCACTTGATAGAAGAAGAAAGTATTATATTCATTAAATTTAAGTAATAACTCCGCAAGATAGAAATTGAGCTCATCAAATGTTGAATTCGAAGATGTTAACCAACTGAAAAATTGTTCTTTTAATGACAGTAAAAATGGATCCATGTCTTCGTCGACTAGACTATTTTCATTGACACATGAACGATACAATCGACGAGCATTCACAGTTGATTGCGGTAGTTCAGTTTCGTTCAACTCAGATGAAGACAAAAGATCTGCCAAAAAAATGATTGACTGATTGATATTTATTTGACACAATTCATCTTACCAATTATGGCATCGTACATTTTAGCATGTAATGTATGAGTTGAAGACTCAATTTCACCTAGAAGATCTTATTGAACACAGTCTTTTGTGCGAAAAAAAACGAGCATTTACTGTTCGATGCTATTTTCGTATTTTTCATCCAGTTTCCACATGTAAATTGATAGAAATTCTCACATGGATCAACAGTTTCATCCATATTCTCCAATAAACGACTGGCTAAAATCAAACAATTGCTTTTCATCATACAGTGAAAATCGAGTCTCTACCTGTTTGGATACAATACGGAGTTAGACATACGTCATCGTTCTTCGTCGAGGTGTCTATTTACATGTGCAAAATTTGATTTTATATTTCTATGATTTCAGTTGTCATAAAAAACATACCTTCATCGCGATTAATGCAATTTTTCTTATTTCTTTCTCTTACAAATAAGACAGCGAATGAAATCGAACTAATCATCAAGAGAGTGACAAGTAGTCCAAGTGCTTTTTTCGATGACGATAATGATGATGAACTAATTAATCGATGAAGAATTATATTTTTTTGCTTTCTTATCTATTCTATCCATGAGTATCTTACTTGGCTTTTAAAGGCGTATAGACAGCGTTTATTTCTGTTGTCACCATATTTGAATAAAGAATAGGTAATAAAAAAGAAAGTCAATGCAGCCCTTTTATACGCTCGGTCATATGATTAATGTTTTCGTCGGAACTCATGTTGTTTATGATTGGAAACCCACAAGTGAGTCACTTTTCTTTTCTTTTGTCAAGAGTTTTTTATCGGTTTGAGTAGTTTCTTTCTCTCAACGTTTTTTGAAAAACGAGACCAACATTATCAATGAAAGAATTACTCGACAACAAGATAGAGGTAGAGGAAAGTGTGTCTATACAATGAAAACTAGCTTGAAAACATATCTTTATTCGCATGAAATCACACGTTGATGAGTCATAGAACAATATTGACTACCAAACTTTACATTTATTTATTCGACTATTTTTTTGGCCAGGTTTACAACCGAATGCTCGATCGAATTCGACGAAATTCGATGTTGAACCAATGACTCTAAAAATGAATGTTTTTTTTTGGACTTTTTGTTTTCGTTTTTGGTTTGTTTTAACCTGAATTCATGAGGAGAATGATTATCAACACCAGTCAACGCTATTGCATAAAGGTTGCTCATTTTTGAGCAATAAAACTGGCCAAAACTGATGAAAAACATTTGTTCATCACTATACTTCTGTAAACCAGGGATCTTTTCTTCGTTTATGTTATAAGATTTTTTCCATTTTTGATATGCCTAAGAAATAAGAATATATAATTACTTTTTTCGAAATCAATATGTGAATACTGTACATAAAAAGCTTTCTTCAATCCATCTGTATCTGCAATATTCTCATTCAATGTAAGAGTTCCATTGATCTAATGAAAGAAAACAACGATGAAATAGTGAATTGTAATCTTTGAAATTTGAAAATATACTTTATGATTAATTTGAGATACGATATAATTGTTATATTGATCGATCATACATTTCGATCGTTTTTTATACATCTCGGCTGTCTCCTTTGACCACAATTTATACTGACTACCATCGATATTCAGAGGACGACGGAGTTCATCAAAACCATGAGTTATCTCATGTCCCAGAATGGCTCCAAATGCTAAATTCAATGATAAAAATCGATTTGATATCTGCGTATCTCTTCATGTTACCTCCATAATTTAAATATCTAGAATAGAACAATGAATACATTGTTTTGTATGAAGTTCAATGAACATTTACTTTGGTACATCTTTTCGAAACATTGGTGATTGCAGAATTCCAGCGGGAAATGCTAATAAATATTAAAAAAATAAATCTACATATTTTTCTCTAAATTCTTTACTAATATCATTGTTAGTTGGATTATAAAAAGCATTGATTACAACTGGAGAAAATAAACTATATTCATCAGGTTTGAATGCACGTCGAAGTTTTTGTAAATTTTGTCGGACAGGATATTGACGAATGAGTAGAACGTTATCGAAATGAGAAGAAGTAAATTGATACTTGAATATACAAAAGACAGATTTCGTCAAAAGAATAAAGAAACTTCGTATACTTCAGCATATATTGCTTCGATATAAGCAAAATTGTTATTCTTTAAAGAATTTGGATAACCAATGTCATTTCGAATATGTTTAATCTAATTAAAGTTTAAAATCAAATTTATCAATCGATGATCTATCTATTTTACTTTTTCAATAGTTCGTATTTTCGAACTTTCATCCATCCATTTTGATTGTTGAACCATATCAATGAATGTTTCTTGAATATTTCTCGCTATTTCAATTGCCTAAAACATCATTTAAAATATGTATTATTCATCAGATCATAAACAAGATTACTTCGTGTTGAGCATTATCATCAAAATATTTGTCAATATAAAGTTTTCCGACAGGTAAAGCCATGTGTCTTGTAAGATATTCTGCACATTTCGTTTGAATGGAATTCGATTCGGCCGAAAAATAAGAGTCATATGATTGAAGAAATTTTTTTGACATGTATCTATATAAAGTATTTATGAATTGTTTGTCAATAATTGATATGATTGCACGGATATCTTCGATTAGATAGACAACAACAATATCATCATCAGTTAGAACTACATCAACTAAAAGATATAGACGACGGACATAACTACTAAAATCAAACTAAATCAAAAAGATATCGATGTTTTGAGATGAAAAGAAAAGTTAGTTTACAGTTGTGTTCATTAATTGTGTGAGATTTTTCACAGTTGTGATTGTTGGTTCTAGTATTGTTTCGAAATGTCGTGGTAACAAATACTAAATTAAGAAATTTTTTTTCAATTTTTCTTAATGTAAAATTTGTTACAGGTTTAAGTTCAACATCAAGTTCGAATAAAGAAAAATAATCTGATAGATCGAGTGTTGCAGAAGCAAATTCTTGAAATTCGTCCATAGGGTCAAGATAGTATTTAGAAGCTGGAGCTAACTAAAACAATCAAAATGATTTCCTATTTGTCTTCATTCAGATCTGAAAAACAAACTTGAATAACATGTCTGAGCGTTTTCGACTTGTCAAAATCAAGTGATGTTTGGACTTTAAAGAATAAAAATACATTGTGTTTATTTAATTTTATCAATTCTTCGGATAGATTCCATGGAACTGTAATAGATCCGATCCCCGTTTTATCGCGAATAGCCGAGTGTATATCTTCGGTATCATATTTTTTCGTAGAAAGATCACTAACACAAACATTGTAGAAATGACGTGCATTTTCTGTAGTTTTTGATTTGATTGTATTTTTGGACGAAGATGATGATAAGACATCTGAAAAAAGAGTGACTCATGAAAAATGAAAAGATCAAATGAACTTTTAATTACCAACAAGTGCTTGGTTCAAATCATCTGCTAGTTTGGTGAACGATGATTTCAAATGAACTAATATTCGAGTTCAATGAGAATATTTTTTATGATAAATAAATCGAAATTTACTATCTCCTGGTAATGTTGTTTTTTTTAACCATGATCCACAAGTAAATTCATAGAAATTCTCGCATGGATCAATTGTTTCATCGATTGCTTTCAATAGGTCAATGGCTGAGAAAAGTCTGATTAAATTCTGTAAGTAATATTTCTAATCTTACCTGTGTCCACACAAGACGATGTTACACAAAAACTAACATTTTTGTTCGAAGGCGCATGAATAATTTGAGAAATATTTATCTTGGATATTGAATCATCCTGATCTTGAGTACGGTTTGATTTATATTTTTGGATGACATTGAACGCAGCCCATGTCCCAAGAAATAATACGAAAAGAATAATTATTAGTTTACAAATTTTGAATGCTATTGTACGATGAAATTCTACAGGCGAATTAGTCTCCATTTGTAGCAAGATTTATGAAAATTTATGTCATATTTATAGGGTCTGTCTTGCGTTTAACATTCTCACGTATAATTTCTAGGAAGATGAATCAGAAGCAGCATACTTATATGATGTACAGCAGATATTTTTCATTCTTTCCCTTTCAATTTCATACAGAATGCGATGAGTAATTCTTTTTTTTCTTATCATTTATTAAAAAAAACAAAATAGTTTAATGGGTTATTTAGAAAAAGCAATAGTGAATTGTGCAATAAGAACCACTAATTACGATGGTTGCCATGTCCATGTGCCATAAGAAGGATCCATGGTAAACACTCGAGCTGCATCAGTATGATCGCATGGTTCACAACCTAACGAATCTCGTTCTAGTTGTCGACAGCAAACCCATCGGCCTTGTAAAATAGTACCGCCCATATAATAAGCACGATGTTTTTTGCAGCCACCTTGAGTATGTTCATCGAATTGTTGTTGACATCGTGTACATGTTTTGTAACGAACTTGACTTGTTTCAGCACTAAGAGCGTCACGGGCATCGTCGAGAAGAGAACGTAATTCGGATAATTCAGCGGAACAATCATCGACAATATCAACTGATTGTGCTTTAGCTAGTTTTCGAACAGCTTGAAGAATCACATCGATCTAAAAATGAATTTGAGTAAAATTTCAAATGAATCCGTCGTTTTACTGTTGGAACACCATTGATCTCCATTTCTAATTGCGAATACGACGAGATATTATATTGAGGAAAGCCTTCGATAGCATCGAGCATCCATTGATCCATTTGAATATTCGGTTCCGTTCGAATAATCACAAAAGCTTTACCACGTTTGACAGCATAACGAAATTCTAATTGACAATTCACCGATTCGACATAAGCTTTCGAAAGAAAAACCAATAGAACTCTTGCGCATTCAACACCTAATTCATAAACAGAAAAGATAAATGCAAATCTCAACATTGAACTCGACGTTAACCTGTAGCCATAGCTTCATTCGTATTGCCTTGCATCGAACCCCAAATATCAAACCAAGTGTGCAACTCACGCATTAACATGTCCTCGTAGATTTGTCTCACCAACTCTTGATTATCCCATTGATAACTAATTATCAAAAAATGATTTTTTTCATTCTACGATCGGAAGCTTTCTACCTGATCATACAATCGAGATCTGCTCGTTTCGGTAAACCATATTGATCGAGCAACGGTGTTGGTGCTTTCATATCCATGCGTGTAATTGAATGATGAATATGAGTAAATCTTAAATTCGCTTTTGGACCGTCGATTTGTACGCGAACTGGTTGTCGATCTTCGACGAAATTTTTAACTCGTGACTTACGAGCAGGTGGCCATGTTTGTAATTTGCTCTTACATTCTTCGATTTGTTGTTTCAATGCATTCGTTTCGATTTGTTCACGTTCAGCTTGAGTTGGTCGTGGTTGACAAGCAATCTTTTCGACAACAACAAAACAAGAGATTACTAAAGTTAAATTTCTCTTTTCACTACTTACGTCAACTTCTACACGTAAATCAGTTATTCGATTACTATCAAAAAACTTTTTATATGCTTGATCTTTATCAAATATCCGAAAAAATGTACTGCCAGCAATTGTTAAACTCGGCCAACCTTGCGGTTTCCAACTTTTAACAGCCATAACAGGGATAATACCTTTACGTAGCTGACGAGCTTGTTCGAATACTGCTTGAGCAACAGCAGATTGTTCGAAAAGTGGCGTTAAAATTGCTACGAGAACAGTACATTGTCGAACACTCGATATAGGCTTGCCATTTGTAAGATCTTCAGTTGTAACATTATGATTAGATGCTATTAATGCATCAGAAATAATTCTTTCAACAGCAATACCATCTTCGAGTGTACAAATTAAAATCGGAGAATTCGAATTTCCATCAATGAGATCAACACTTTTGCTTGTATTGTCTAGTGTTGATGGTTCGAAGACATTTGTCATTTTTTTCTTTTTATTTTTTTCTCGTGGTATTGCATTGGCTATATGTGAAACGACATTCTCTGAAATATCACCATTTTTCAATGCAATTGTTTGTTGTGCACTGGCAGCAATCGCACCTAGACCTCCGTACGGTTGAAAACTGTCCTCTGCAAGAATTGCAATGATTGGCTGCCGGAGGTCTTTTGCATAGTAAATCGTTTCCAAACAAAATAATGTTTGTTGATATGTTCGATTGATAAAAACAATACAAACATCACACCATCGAACGAGATTAGCTCGAGCAACGATCGATTTCGGTTGATTTTCAGTAATTACATAACAAGCATGGCTTTGTTTAGTTAGTTTTTGTTTCAATTGTTCGACTTGACTTAGTCGATCACTATGACAACTAATAAGAACGTTCATACCGACTGAAATGAAGAAAAAAAATGTGTGTCAAATCGATGTTTTTCTCTGCAATCGAATACCTGGTGACTCAGTTGCTAATGGAGGACTGTCAATTACTCTCTTTTCTTCAATATTAGAAGCTCGGTGTGCATCGACAACAACGTCGTTAGAAACTCCGCAACCCATCGGCGGATTTTTTTTCTTTTCAAAATGGCGCAGTAAAAAACCATATATATTTTTCCTCAAAGAATTGCGCCAATAATACGCAATCTTTTTTTTGTAAACTTCATTGTTACTATGGAAACACAATGTACTAAAAATGCATTTCAATGAAGTGCCATCGAATTTAATAATCAATGATCTCAATTCGCGTTTGTTTCTTCAGTCACTTCGTCGAGAAAATGAACGAGTTCGTGAATTATCAACAATTGAATTCAATCGTCAATATCAATCGAATTATTCGTCGATTGATCATAGACGAGGATTTTCTCGTTTGATTAATACTCAAACTGATATTTCATTGCATTTAATAAGCCATCATGGACAGATTCTAGTCGATGATTTGAGTGAACAAATGTTAAATGACGATTTATCACTTGTTCGTCAACATTGGCAACGATCGAGACGAACATTAGAAAAACAAATTCTCGAATTACAATCTGAATTTGATCTACGAACAAATACATCCGTAAAAAAAACGATGGATCAATGTCGAAAGGTCGTGTCTCATTGGATTTCTAAGCGTCGATTACTTTCACATTAATTGACTTTATCCAATAGAAAGGTCATTCGATCGACTAGTGTCAATACGTGTTTCAATAAATAATGCAAATCTCCTGAGCTATTCAAACGAGAATTGCGAACAGCTCATTAATATTTATTTTGAAAAAAATCCGTATCAAATAAAAAGAAAATCAATTAATCATTGTTTTTAGCATGTCAAAAATGTTTTATCGTCTAATTCGATTCGAGCACGAAGTAGTTGTTTCTTTTGTTCATGAGATAAATGGAACGACGCAAGAGTAAAAAAAAGAACTTCAATTATGTATGAAAAATTGGATTTTTATATATCTGTCAAATCCCGACGGAGCTCATCAAAACTGAATACATGATTATACAACGATGAGTGGGTGTGCAGCCGCTTGAAGTACGGAAGTCATAACATAGTTGATTCTCTGTTCATTTCCTCTATTTGTACTCTCCGGTTTTCTTTCTTCTCTGTTGACAATTCGATAGAAACGAGATAAGAGAGAGAATCCAATAATTAGTTTTTCTTAACATACGGTCGTGAGTACGAAATGAACAGAGATCTAACGAGAATTAGCATAGGATTATTAAGATTTAATAAAATAGAACGCAATTGAAGATAGTTAAATAGGCAGAATATTCTGACGTCTTTTATTTGAGAGAACGAGGGAGCGAGTTGAACTGTTTGTTTAACGAAGAAATAACAATCTTTTCTAAATGAGTCCTGATTTTGTTTTTAGCTGATCAACACTTTCGAAAAGCAAACAAAATTTTTTCCAAAAAGAAAGAACAAACAAAACAAGACAGCAAGAACTTACTACATTCATTACTCAATGTAATGATCTAATGAAAAGACACATTCATCGTTCCATTATACATATACATAATTCTTATTGAAATACAATTCGCATACTTTCTTCTTTTCTATTTGAACGATCATGAAAGTAAGATCAATTTGATATGAAGAAAAAAAACAATCAGTATTATTTCTTTTTTTGTTTAGTTATGGTGCCTGTTTCTCGTATTATTCCTTCTGTTCATAAGTTCTACAGTAAATGCCATTGTTGTTTCTTTTTTTTATGAATTATTTATTGATTTTTTAGTCATCCTGGTACTTGAACGAATACAATGATGCCTTAATTAGTTCCGATAATTCCGAAATAGACTCTCGAGATACGTACGAATTCGATCAAGATCGATATCAACGTTCAACAATTGTCAAACGTTCACAACGTAATGCAAATATTCTCTATCGTTATTGTCGTCGTAATGGTCAAGCACGACATTTTTGTTTAAGATACGCTGTTACGATGTTATACGCAACGGGTCATTGAAAATATTTCCAAAAAGAAAAAGAAAACGTACTAAATCAATAAAAATCAATTTTCTCCGGCAAATAATTTTTATTTGACCTCTTATATGAACTTCTTGCTGCTGTTTTTTAAATTAAATATGTGAATCAGAATACTTAAAATAAGGTGGTGATGGTAGATTAGCATCAGTTGAACTGTAGATAGCTGCTTTTTGAAAATCACATGGAGTATCTCGCCAGAGATATCGAAGACCGCTCACAGTCTTTCCAACACATGAACTATTCACTGAGACAGTTATTGTTAAACCATTTTTACCAACGATTTCAGATGTATACCATTGTCCATAGAGTTCACATTGTTTTCCATTGCAGCACACCTACACATGAATCATCGAATTTGTCAATAGAAACTATTTCAAAAAAAGAATTTATTTTTACATCAAATCCACTTGAACTACGCAGTTCAATGTCAGTTACAGCTCGGTAGGTGATATTGAATGTTGAACTGCCATTGACATAAGTTACATTTTGAACGAGAGGACCGAGAAATTCAATTTGTTTTCCATACGCAATTGCAAGACCAGAGCGTGATAATCTATAGCCAACATCGGTTTTTGTTGCCGGATGACCTCTAGCATAATATCAAAATAATAACTATCTGTTTATGTATATTAATTTACCCATGAGCATCATCACGAAGATCACATGCAACTGCCATAAATACTTTCGGAATGACGTCATTCGGCACATAGCCAACATTAAATGTTTGCAGCCAACGAGTTAATGTTCGTGATCCAATTGTATATGTTTCGTTAGGCTCTGTTCCTAACTAATTAGTAATAAGACAGAACAAAGTTTCAATCGCTCGTTGGTATTAAACGATAGATACCTGAACAAAACCGAATGGAAATAAAATATCAGTATTTCCATTTGTTCGATTATTCCATATTTCTCTCCAACGTGTGATCATTCGAGCAAACGAACAAGCATATCTACGAATAAAAGGACCACCATTGGCTTCACCTTGATACCAAGCCACGCCGTAGATAGTCATACGTGTAAACGGATGGATCATAGCATTATATAAACATGTATAATTCGTTGGTATTGGAATGGCAATATTATACGAAGCTATTCTTCGATCTTCTTCTCTACAGAGAAAGTTAATAATAGCGTGAGAAAAGATGAGCTTAGAGATTTACTGAGTTGTATTACAATCTTTGAGAGCTTCAGGAGGCATCCAAACTTCGATTGCTGTACCAACATAGGCACTGACAACGAGTCCCATAGGTCGTCCATCTAGTGCTTGATGAATCATACGACCGTACAGCCAACATACGGCTGAAAAATATAAACCATAGGAACCATTGAGACTTTTCGGTGAAGCCACTGACCAATTCTCTAAAATTTCTAATAGTTCTTCGACAGGTTCAGCCGATGGAATAGGTGTTGCAGTAAACAAACGAATTTTAGGATATTTTCCTGCATTCGCTATTTCTTCACTTCCGTTGTAAATTGCACTCACAGACAAAACCATATTCGACTGTCCTGAACACATCCAAACATCCCCAAATAGAACATCTTGAAGCGTAATATTAACTAATGTTCCATTGGCTGATGGTTGTGATACATGAATATCAAATGGTCCTTCGTCGGAAACTGGATCGAGTGTCACTGACCAGATATTTTCACCTTGTATATTCGCTGGTTCGATTGCACTTATTGTTGAATAAATTTGTCCATTTATTGTTAAACTAGTCGATACATTTGCATCTCCGTATCCCCAAACAATTGCTCGTTGTGGTGCACGTTGAAGTACCATGTGATCCTGAATATAATTAGCAAAACGAAGTGCATCCACATCTTAAATTAGAATCTTTTCGAATGAGTTTGTATACGTAAATGAATATTACTCACATTGCGTGCTCAAGTACAAGAAGAATGTTAATTTAAAAATACTCATTTTTTGTCAAAGTGAAAGTCTCTTTGCAAAAGTTATCTTGTACTTTATTTCTTATCCTTATCATCACACAAAACAAACAAAAAATAAGTTAGAAAATTCAAGTTTTGTAATTATGATGACCACATGACAACTAAACGTGGATTTGGATGTGAGTTATGAAAGCCATGACGATTGGGAATATCAGATAGTCGATAGACATGTCCGCATGTTCGACCACGCATTAATCGATCTAAATCATCCCATTGATCTTCGCCTAACGCTTGTTTGACTCGTTCAATAGTCGAACGATCAGGAAACCAAGCAATCCCATTACTAATTACATCAAATACCTTTTCCGCATCTCGATGTTCTCGATATTGACCAGTGAAAATAACATTCATTTTTTCTCCTAACAAAGGCGCTGGTTTTCCTGTTCGATCGACTAATAAGCTGAGAATTGTGTCGAAAATTTTACCGCCACGTGTCGGTGCATAGACCATCATACGTCCGAGAAAAACGCCCATGTCATCAGTGAGAACAGCTCGTCGTGCGATTTCTAATGCTCGAATTTGTTCGATTCGATTTGCAGTCATATTTTGTCGTTGTGAATCGAAATCTTGATGAGCTGCAACGAGTATCTGTTGAGAATCTGTATGTGCATTGAAAAATGTTTTGTTCAAAACGGCGGAATTCATTGCATCGTTCGAATAGAAACGAAGACATTGAACGACCATTGAACGAAGAATTTGACATTCGTGTTCATTGGATACGTCCAACATTTTAATGCCCAATCGATCGAGAACATTGGCAATTGGTTTGACAGAAAATGATGATAATAATGCAGTGATTTTCGTACGAATTTGATCATTCATCGAACAAATCGGTCGTTCAGGAATTTCGTATTCAATTTGAATAGTTTCACTTGGAATTTTTGGATTTTTTTCATTGGTTTTCAAAATCGCTCGAGCATATTTAGCAAAATGTCCATCGATTGTTCGATCATTTTTCGTTTTGACAAATGATGAATCATTAAGATTTGCTTCTGCTCCATTTGTTCCTCGATCATACAATAGATCTTGTAAATGTTCATTGATCACATTATCCGACATACCATTGTAAACAAAAGCAAAATGACGTCGATAGATTTCTTCGACGATTGCATATCGAATTCGTTCATCAATAGTTTCAATTCCGCATGCATGCATATATCCAAATAAAGTCATGAGATTCTGTATATGTGCTTTACTACGACCAGTTGGTCCACTGAGAAATTTCTCTAACAAATCATTTCCTTCGCCAAGATATTCTCGTGTTCGAGGAATTAATCCTTTGCATAACCGTGTAAATTCATAGAGAATCATTTCTTCGCGTTCAGATTCATTTTTAGCACTTGCATTCATCATTTGACCAAGAATCGAATAGAGACCTAACAATTGATCATTTTTATATCCTGTAATATCCAATGTAAATAGATAACCAAGTATTGGCTCTAACATAACTTTAACACGTTCGAAATGTGCATCGCAAATGTAAAGAGGCAAGAATGTATTTATAGCTTCAGCAGCTACGCCGCGAGTAAATTCCGATGGAGTATTAGCTGGTTTTGCTCGATAGTTGTTACTTGTTGTTGGTGCACTTGATTTCGATGCAGTAAAACCTCCATGAAGTTGAGCAGCATCGACAATGTTCAATTTCATTTTAATTGCATCGTCACATGCCGATCTCGAGAGAATAGTAACGGACACGTCTTTAACTGAGATTAATGTTGGTGCATCGACAACATGTTCTTGTCGTTCAACAACAAGACCAACGCCCATGATATCATCTCGACTATCTACCATCATATCTTTACAAGAATTTAATGTTAAACAACAAGTAAATGTTGTTAAATCAACATCAGTAAAATCTGTATCTTCATTGAATTTTAATTCATTTAATTTACTGTCGATCGATTGAAGTGCCGATTGATTACGAACAGCTCGTTGATTCATTCGACGTTGTCGAGATGATTTCGAAAATCTATTCAATAGATCGATAGAAAACTTATCGAACATTTACAATCAACATACTTATCAGCATATCGAAGATCGTTCATTTTGGCAAGAGCACCAACACCATCTAATGTTCCACGTGCGATGTCACCCATAATCGCGTGTAGAGCGTCTAAACGTGTTTGTAGTTCAGCACGAAGTTCCATGGCAATTCTTCGTTCGTTTTGATTGCCACCGATATGTTTGCCGAACATTTTGATGTTCTGTAATTCACTTTGGATTTGATCGAGTTCTTGTTGAGTTGAAATATCGTTTGTTCGTTTTGAAAGAGCTTTTAAAAGAAAGATTGTATCGGGTTGAGCAACAGTTGGAACGATTTGATGTTCTTGTGAACCGACTTTGACGATTAATGGCTGTTGCTGCATGCTATCGGTTAATGATAACCAACATTCTGCTTCGACATAATCGGAATCAGCTAATTCTCCAGTGACTCGAATTGGTTCTTTGATATTCGGCAATTGAACAGTTAATTCAACAGTTGAATCAGCAAATTCGAATAATTCTCGAAATTTTTCGTCTAAACCAGTCGAACCTTCGGCATAACGATAAATACCTTCGGTTGTACCTAAACTTTTCAATGTATTCATCATATTTAAATCGTGACCAGTCGAATAACCAATAACATGTACGACACAATTTGAACCGTAGTTTTTCAAAAACATTCGTAATTTTGTTTGAGCATCGATGAGAACATTCGGACGATTGCATGTATCGCAGCCATCTGTCATAAAAATAATGACAATACGTTTTTGTTTGCCAACTTCTTTGACAATTGTTTGCAATTGATTGAAAACTAGATTTCAAAAGTCATATTTGATCGACGTCACATTGTTTGATTACCTTTAACGAAATCAGTCGATCCGGCTGCTTGTGTTCGTTCGATTGCTTCTAAATTACTGATCGATACTGAATCGTTATAAGTAACGACAATTGGTTCTTGTCCAGCATCTCGTGCAACCATTTGATGCATTTCGTGAATCGATTTCACAGCTGCTTGAACTTGTTTCCATGGGTCTAGAGTAAAATTTTATAGGTTTTGTAGCAAAAAAATGATTAGTTTTACTTCCACTCATCGATCCCGATCGATCGATGACAAGAATAACTTTGGAAAGATAATTTTCATTTTGTTTAGTCGATTGAAAAGGCACTCGAAATCTTAAAAACGAAGGATCAGATCCACCTGACGAAATTACCGTGCAAGACGCCATTGTTTTTTCTTTTTTTACTATTTTATGTGTAAACCATCTGACTACATTTATATGTGGAGACACTAATGACGTTCTATTGCAATACTATTGCGAAATTACTTTTCTTTCATCTTATTACACGAGACATATCTTATGATTCAAACGATTTTATTACATCGTAAACAAAAAAAAGGTAAATCTTTCAGATTTTTCAAATGTTAATTATGGTGAACTGCGACCGGGACTACTCAAAACTTGATGATTATCCCGATGGCATTGCGGATTGAGCTGCACCTTGCATATTATGGAAATATTTGAGAAAGAAATATGAAACAGCCATATTAATTGCTAAACCAAATATCGAACCAAGACCATTGACAGACCTGAAATAGATTTAACGAATTGGTCTCGTGAAGTATTTTTCTCCTCTTTTCATTAAACAAAACATACCAAACAAACCAATAGTTAGATACACAAGCACCGAAATCTACGTCTGGCATTTTTTTTGTTCGTGTTCACACTGATGCTACTTGAATTTTGAAATAATAAGATGAAAAAGAAATTCGTTCGAGCATTTATAAAAAAGAAAAACTGTATTTTTGTTTTTATGATTCTATATGCAACGAAAACATTGTTTACTTAAATTTCATAAGTAAATAATACATAAATTTCGTTTTTTTCTTCTTTAGTAGCAAAACAAATACTCTGCCGAAAAGCTTAGGTGTGGCAAATAAACGAAAAGAAAAGCGAAAGGAGAAGAAAAAGAATTCCTTTTTATTTAAATCAATAGACTCAACATATTGACGAGATTACCTGTAAGCTAATCGGCAAACTAGCCGACGAAAAATGAATGTTTATCAATATATTACGTCTTCATTGTCCTATCTGAATAATAGAGAGAAAGAGAGAGAGACGACAACAACAAAAATAACAAGAGGAAACTATTGACTTAATCTAAGCTTCTCGCACAATTGAACAAATACATGATAAAGATTTTTGTATTTGATTGAACAAGACAAAAGAGAAAAAGAAAAACATGTTTCGAATTTGTCTACTCGGTTTTATACTGAGTATTCAATGTAAGTCAAAAATAGAGATTATTTTCAAAAAAAAAAGGATTTTCATTTCGACTATTGTCTAGATCTTATTTCGAATAGTGAGGAATTCATCTGCCCGAAAGATGGACGATGGCCATCGCCAACTGATTGTGAAAAGTGAGATTTATAAAACACGCACAAACATTGAATTGAACAATTTTTCGTCTGTCTTAGATATTTTACATGTAATACAGGAATTAGTGTTGAAGGATGGTAGGAATGATTAAAATTGATTTTTTTCTTCATTTTGAATATTAAAATCATTGTCTTAGGTGTGGAAGTGGAATGACCTATGATCCTGATCATCAACGATGTGATCTATCGAAAAATATCGAATGTCAAAACGGTGAACGACCTAGTTGGACTCCACCAGAGAATTGTAATTAGTATTTTGATTTTCTTTTTTGATGATCAATATTTGAGTCCGACTGTTTCAGGGGGTCAAAGTGAAGGAGTAACAAATTATGTTCTCAAAACAACAACTGAATCTTCGGATGATGAATTTGATTTCGATAAGAAAACGAAATCTGCAAAACGACGTAAAACAACGACACAATCGACAACAGTTATAACTCGTGCAGCACGTCATCGTGCTACAATACCGATTTCACAATTAGTTGAAGACACTGAATGTACATTTCACGGCAATACGCCTGATCCCGAGAATTGCCAATGTAGAATCTGCAATTGAATCGAAAATTTGTTCATTGTTTTTTTTTCTATTTTGAAGATTATTATACATGTAAAGAAGACGTGATTGCTCGTGTTCGTTGTTCTGACAAGCAATTATTCGATGAAGATAATCGAGTGTGTGCTGATTATCGAAAAGTTTTCTGTGAAAATCGGCCAGTCAACGAACGTGGAATTGATCCATGTAAAAAACTCGACATTTTCTTGTTTTTTTTTTGTTCGGGTGAATAATCTAGAGTAGATATATAGGTATCGGTCAACCGAATGGTTGGTATGCTGATCTCGATAGTCAATGTCGATATTACTATTCTTGTACTGATCAACGAAAGAGTAAAATGGGCGAATGTACATCGGGTTTGAAATGGAATTCACAACGGCTTCGCTGTGATGATCCACGAAACATTCCTATTCCATGTAAAACTATTTCTTGATTGTTTTCATTTGAATTTCAATTGTTATTTATTCAGGTGGACTTCGTAGCAATCATGGCATGTCATTATCATCGCAATATATATTCGTAGTCTTGGTTTTGTTCTTAACATTCCAATCGATTGATTTGATGGTCTCGTCATAAAAAAAGAAGAAGAAAAAGAACAACGCAAAGACAAAAATCCCTTTTCATTCGAATCTTACGAGTTTCTTCTTCTTTTTTTTTGTATGAAAATATACGTATACTAAGATCAATGTCGTCATAATATTGTTTTTCTTTTTCTTTCTCTTGAAACAAAAAAAAACTGTACAAAACATTCCGATGATTCGAAGTGAAATTCCGATGTATATACGTATATTTTTTAATTATAACAAAAGATTTGCTTTTCTTCGTACGATTGACGTCATGACATTTGGAAATAGGTGAACGAGAGAATGCCAGAGAACTCAATAAGAAATGTTTTAACATTTCGAGTAACAAAAAGTACGACGATGATCGGATTACTTTTTATCAGGACATATAAAAATTTGCCAGAAGATTTTCGGTAAACAGCTGATTTTTTCATTTCAGATGAAATTATGAATTCAACAGATGATATTCAAGAAGAAACAAATCATTCATCAGCACCATCGACAACGAAATCGATGAGTTTATCTGAAAAAATCGTATTTATACTCATATGTCTGTGTAATATGCTTCAAAATGCAATCGTCGGCGGAGCTAACAATGCAATAATGACAACACTCGAATCAGGTTTTTATATGACATCAACTGAAACAGGTTTATTTCAATCAGTTTATGAACTTGTTGCTATATTTTCATATCCAATTATCGGCTATCTCGGTGATGGAAGTCGACGAAAAGTTCGTTGGATTGCAATATCGATGGGCGTACTATCGTGTGGATTTTTTGTTATGTCATTTCCACATTTATTAGAGATTAAACGCGGTCGTCCGATATTAGATTCACATGTTGCTGATCATTTAACATTGTGCAATCCGAATCGAACAATGAGTGTTTGTTCAGTATCGAATAATTTACAATTTCTCAGTCAATTAAAATATGTTTTCTATCTTTCGAATATTATTAACGCTTGTGGTTCAGCAGCATTGCCGACTTTAGCAGTGACTTTAATCGAAGATTTATTTCCTCAAGAAAAAACACCATTAGCTCAAGGTTAGTTTGACTTTTGAAGTTGAACAATTCGAAGTCAATGTTTTCTTTCTATAGGAATTTATTATGCTGTTGGTGGAATAGGCATTGGTCTCGGCTTTCTTGCGACTTCACAATTTCTCAAAGTTTATACATACATTAAAAAACCGGTTTGGTTAACACCGAATTATTCGGAATGGGTCGGTGCTTGGTGGCTTGTTTACGCCATAGGAACATGTTTGAGTATAATACTTTGTTTTCTACTTTGTATATTCGATTTTCGTCAATCGAATAAATCTCGAAAGTCTTCTCGCAATCAAACTTATCAATTATCTCAGCAAACCGATTCAACTGAATCAAAAAAGGTTTTCTACAAAGAAATCTTCATTCTTATCAAACATTTAGTCACCAATCTACGATATATGGGCGTAACTGGCTGTGCAATAATCGAAGCTTTATTGATCAAAGGTTATCTTGCATTTTTAAGTAAACATATCGAATATCAATTTCGTACGAGTTCATCTCATTCGAGTATATTCATGGGCGTCATTTCCCTATGTTCGGTTATGTTCGGCACGCCATTAGGTGCTTATTGTGTCAAACGATTCAATATGAACGGAAGACAATGCGCGAAATTTGCATGTATTATTTTAGCTCTATCATCTGTGATCTTCTTGGGTTTGATGCTACATTGTCGTGAGCCGACAATTGGTAGGATTGAAAAAAAAGTGAAAAGATAGTAACTGATATTTATCTACCGTAGGAACAACGCATTCGATGCCGGTTATAACGACAGCTTTTGATCAAGATTTTTTCGAAGAACCGTTGACGGATACAGATCGAAGTGAAAGTCCGTGTAAACGCAAATGCCGTAAGAGAAAAAGATTTGAATATTTTCGAGAAAATAAAATGATTTTTCGTTGCCGAAGAATGCGATATGAATATCTATCAACCCGTTTGCGATCTAGCCAATCAAGAAACCTATCAAAATCCTTGTCTATTAGGCTGTCGACAGATTTTAAAAGGGAAATATGCCGATTGTTTATGTTTACCAAAAAACAGTACAGTTACCGTCGGTAAGTTTCAAACGAAAATTCATCAATTCATATTTGCAAAATCGTAACCTCATCCTTAGGTCGATGTAAAGAACGTAAATGTACAATAAATTTAATTCTTACGTTATGCGGTGCATTTATTGTCGTATTTCTCTCGTGTTGTGCTATTGTTCCTGCATTGAAATCAACATTGTACAGTGTTGAAGTTCATCATCGTGCATTTTCCTTAGGATTTAAATCAACTCTAACGAAATCACTTGGTTATCTTCCAGGAACGATTCTTTTCGGATCAATTATCGATCGTGCATGTCAAACATGGATACGTGAAACATGCGGTTACAAATCTCAGTGCAAACATTATCATAATAAACGCATGGCTATATCTCTCGCTTTACTTGGCTTCGGTTTTCGAAGTTTATCGGCTATATTTTGCGGCATATCTTGGCTTTCCTATAGGCAATTATCTGAACCGAAACAAGAACAACATGAAACTTCAACAGCAAGAATCAGTTCGATAGAAATGTAAAAGATGATTATCTCAGGTGGAAAATGTTTGTTTGTTTGTTTGTTTCTTTTTTTTTCTTTCTTAAACAACAAAAAAAACAATCACAATTGAATGATTTTTTTTTCTTCTTGTTATTCTTCTTCGATATTTATTGAAGAGTGTTTTTAAGCTTCTTCGCCTTCGTTTTCTTCTTGATTGATATTGAAGTATCGTAATTCATAAGCATCTTTTGAATTAGCAATAACACGTAACCAATCACGAAGTTCGTGTTTTTTCAAGAATTTCTTTGTTAAATATTTCATGTAACTAAATAAAGCAAAAGTTCGTTAGTTTTTGTTTTGATTATCATCCAATTACCGTTTTGAAAGTGGAACTTCAGATGTAACGGATATTTTAGCTTTAACTTTGTCAATACCAACATTACCAGTTAAATTCGAAGTTTTACCATTGATCTTCATTTTTTCGAGTAAAAATCGTTCCTAAATCAAAAACATCAATTCGAGTATTACGAAAATTTCAAATGAAGGAAAAAAAGATGTGCGTACGAATGCATTGAGATCGAAAATACCATCTTCAACTGGATGTGTGCAATCGATGAAGTATTTAATCGATTTAGCCTTCTTTTTGCCACCGGTTTTGGTTGTTGTCGTTTTTTTCGTTACTTTTGTTGATGTTTTAGCCAACGATGATGTTTTTGTTGTTGGTGCAGTGGCCTTTGGTTTAGCTGGAGCAGCAGGAGCTTGAGCAGCAGCAGCTGGTTTTTGAACAACTTCGACTTTTTTCTGAAACGAGAAATAATCGATGAATTTTAAACAAAAGAAATCGATTTCTACTTCAGTTTTTGGTGCTGGTGCAGCTGGAGTTGTAGCTGGAGCTGCTTTTTTTGCTGCAGTTGAAGCTTTTTGTGTAGCTGATGTGGCTGGTTTCTTGGCCGACATGTTCGATTTTGTTTTTTGTTATTGAAAAAAAGACTTAAAAATAGGTCTACAACGAAATCAAATCGATATAGAATTCGAAAGAAAACGAAAACGATAAATAAATGAGCACTGACAAGACATCCAATCTCCAACGTTTTGATTCAGTTTTATTTACTTCTCGACAATCCATAGTTTACAACAGGTCTTCATAGATCCAGATAGTTACTTTCATTCGA
>Ga0209914_1001186_pt1 | contig 28216 bp, 23 predicted proteins | sample ThiBiot_500_plan_FD_183949 | JGI IMG/M metagenome (GOLD analysis project Ga0209914, IMG submission 183949) | Wastewater bioreactor microbial communities from Cape Town, South Africa - Thiocy_cont_500_plan (SPAdes) | ecosystem: Engineered > Bioreactor > Thiocyanate-remediating > Anaerobic-Aerobic...
TACGGTATCAACCAAACGAATGAGATGTCTTTTATAATAGTCGTTTATAACTGTGCACATGTCTTACCTGAGGATTTCAGAGAGAATTTTATAGGAAGTGGTAGAGCAAAAACACATATATACACTGGTTCAGAGAAAAAGAAGTTTCAGTGGGCAAAAAGTTACTTATAAAAATTTCAATGGGCAAACTTCTAAATGAAATGGGCAATTGCCCATTTGCCTCCCCCTTGATTGCGCCACTGAAACCTTTTCTCGAAATTATTTGTTATCATTGATGAGACTATACTGATTGATTGTTGCATTTAAAAATTGACTCATATTTTCACTTCATGTCATTCAATGTTTTCAAATAAGATATTATTTAGATTGTTCGGCATAGGTGTTACTAATCAAAGTTATTCTTGTTAGTATATGAAACATGAATATCGCTATTCAAAATATGAAGAAAAAAAACCGTTTGAATAATACGTAGTATATGGAGAACAATTTTACCTTTTTGCGTTCTCGGACAACTTGTATTACTAATGTGTGTTTATGAAAAAACGTAAAAGAAAAAGAGCCAATAAAATGAATTATGCACTGTTTTTTCTAACGAAAAGAAATTAATAAAGTGTTTTCGCAAATATCGAGCGTATAGCTATTTATGATTGTCGTCAATAGTAAATCGTTAGAAATATCTGATGATAATCTGGTAAACATTTGCAATTTTCTAGAGGCGGCACCAGGATTTTCGAGTATGCTAAATCTTAGCTATGAAGCAATGGGATCCACATAAAACTGATATAGCTATGATATGGGACATAAATGATGAGTGTTCATGAAGAAATGTCAGAGTAGGCTACACCAAAATTGATCGACAGATTTTAATTTTCAACAAAAAATTCACAACTAGTAAATAGCTACAGTCTTCAGAAATATTGCTGCATGCCTCAAATGTCAAAATTAAAACTAAAATGAATATAACTATATGGGAATCTAGATTTTTTTGTTGAAAATGAAAATCTGTCGATCAATTTTGGTGTAGCCTACTCTGACATTGTTAAAACCACATGATTGCCTCTAGTGTAACATAAAAATTGTATTGAAACTAAAGCACTTCACACATTAGAAGATCTTTCGTCCTATGTCAACCCTCAAATATCATTCTATGATTTCAAAGTGCAAGTGCGAGTACAGAACTTAAAGGTCTTTAACATGATGCGACATCACAGTTATTACTCATACAATGACTATAAAAGTAACAAAAGATAAATGATATCTCACTTAACAAATTGACAAATAATAATGGCGGTAAATAATAAATCTTTAACGAATATCGATTTTGATAACGAATGGAAATATTATTGTCAAACATCAAATGATAGAACCGATGACGAAACAATTATTTCAGCAGCAAATAATTCCATTTCATATCATCAATGGTCGTCCGTCAAATTACCACATATTATTGATGTTACAAATTCTTCGTGCAAATGGTGGTATTGTAAACAATTTGATTGGGTACTGTCAACAAACCAGCTATCCGAACAACAAATTAATCTAAATTTTGAATCATTGAATAATCATAAAACAAACTCTGACATCAATGCAATTATATGGCTTAACAATACACAAATCTTTTCAGGTTTACTGACAAAATTCAAAATTCCAATCGAATTACATCATAGAAATAAACAAAATAATATCTTAATTATTTGTTGTATGAATACAAGTCTATCACTTTATCCATCTCTTTTTGTTCATGAAAGAACAACTATCTGTACTACGAATGATAATCTTCTTGTTCCACGTTTAACTATTGTTATACTAATCGTTGGTACAAGAGGAGACGTACAACCGTTTGTTGCGTGAGTGAATTTGATTCATTCGATTAAAAAGAAAGAATTTAATCTTCTATTTTTAGTTTGGGCCAAGCACTTCAAGCCGTTGGTCATCGTGTTCGATTAGCAACACATGAAACATTTCGAACATTCGTTCGTAGCAATGGTCTAGAATTTTATCCATTAGGTGGTGATCCAGCTGATTTAATGACATTTATGGTCAAAAATGCAGGTATTATACCGTCAATAAGTAGCATTGCCGATGGTGATATCGGAAAAAAACGTCGTTCTGTTGCTGAGATTCTTGCGTCAACATGGCAAGCATGTATAGCCAATGATGATGAAACGAATGTACCATTTACAGCTCAAGCTATTATTGCCAATCCACCATCATTTGGTCATATTCATTGTGCAGAAAAATTGCAGATTCCTTTACATATTATGTTTACAATGCCATGGTCACCAACAATTGAATTTTCACATCCATTGTCAAATATTGATAGTTCAAAAAATGAATCGAAAAGAAAAATTAATCTATATTCATACGATGCTATTGAAATGCTAGTAAAATTATTAATTATATAGTTTTTTCGAACTATTTTTGATTTTGTTTTTGCTTTATTTTAAAGACGTGGACGGGTATGGGAGGTGTGATCAATAAATTTCGTCAAAGTTTAGGTCTTAGAGAATTATATGCACGTCAAGCAACAAATGCATTAATTGATGAATGTGTACCACATACGTATTGTTGGTCACCATCGTTAGTGGCAAAACCTAAAGATTGGGCAAATCATATTAACGTTTCTGGTTTTTTCTTTCTCAATTTGAGCGCTACTTTTACGAGTCCACCACAAGATTTATTAGACTTTCTCGGTATTAACCAATCGGGCGACTGTACAGATCGTACATTATCACCGCCAATTTATATTGGTTTCGGTTCTATTACAGGCCATGATTCTCGTCGTATACTAAAAATTGTTTTAGATGCTATCAATCAAACAGGATATCGAGTTCTTTTGTCTGGTCTTGCCACAGATACCGATCAACTACCATCTAATATATTCAAAATTGGCAATGTGCCACACGATTGGCTTTTTCAATATGGTAGGCTATCCTTTTTTCTTTTCTTTTTAATAGAAACTACGTAAATCTATCGTCTCTTTTTTTTTGTTAAAAAAAAAGTATCAGCAGTATGTCATCATGGTGGAGCTGGTACAACAGCAGCTGGCTTACGAGCTGGTAAACCAACGATTATTGTGCCATTTTTTGGTGATCAATTTTTTTGGGGAAATGTAATTGAGAAGAATGGCGCTGGGCCACGTTCACTGCCAGGCAAATCGATGACTGTTTGTCAATTAGTTGAAGCGTTTCATTTTGTTCATCAACCAACAACACGTGCTGCTGCTGAACGTATTCGTGATCATATTTTAAATGAAAATGGATGTGCAGCAGCAGTACATGCATTTCATGCTAATTTACCTTTAAAACGCATGCATAGTGATTTGGAATCAACATTTGCTGCCTGCTATCGTTTAAATAAATATAACATACAAATATCACGTTCTGTTGCTCAAGTACTTGTAACAGCAAATGTTCTCAAAGAATCCGAGCTTTCCTATCATGTCACACGAGAATGGGAATTCATGTATGATCATCGTAGACATTTATTGACTCATGGTATTATTGAACATTTACAAAAATTCTTTTCAACTATATTTATTGACATACCAGCAGGTTTAATACGTGCTGCTCAAAGCAAATGTATTATTATGGGTATATTGAAGGGTATTGCATGTATTATTAAAGGTTTGCTTGTAGGAGCAGGGCATCTACTAATTGGATGTTTATCATTATATGGTGAACTAAGTGATACATTGGAGCTTTTTACTATACTTTATGATCCGTATAGGTATAAGATTAGTTGTTGTTGTTGTTTTTTTCTTCTAAGACAGAATTGAAATTTATTTTCAGTGATCCAAGAAGACAACAACGACCGCATGTCACTAGTTTTAAGTCAGGTGTAAAAGCAGCTTTTGTAACCTTGTGGAATGGTTGGACAGATGGTATCACTGGAATTGTAACTCGACCACGGACTGGTTATAGACGTCATGGTCTATTAGGTGCTGTTGCCGGTATTCTCATAGGGATAGTCAATATTGGTGTGAAGCCTGCAGTAGGTACATTTGCAACGCTTACTTGGCTCAGTCGAGGTGTTTATATCAGTATCAGAAAGAGAGTACAAAATTCCAAAAATAGAAAAATACGTATTCCAACAAAACTATTTGATACAACATCCAATGAAGATATTCGATCAGGTTTTCATCCAGATGAATGTCAACGTATTATTCAAGAGTTTGAACAAATCAAAAACGAACGAGGACTGAAAAATATTTTAATGAAGAAATTAAGGAATTTACGTAATTTGTTTTCTAAGCGTAAATAGTGATCAAGATTAAAGAGAATAATATGTGGGAGCATTTTCTTCGTCATTAGTTGGTTCGGCAATTGCTTCATAAGCATTTGAAATTCTTTGAACTAAATCAAAAAGACAAAAAAAACAAACAAACTCTAGACGTATGTTTCTTACTATTATTCAATTGATTGATTTTTCTTAAATACTCTTCAATACACTCATGAATCAATAAATATTGTTCCTAAGAAAGAACAATCTCTTTTTAATTGAAATGAAAAATGACCTAGACAAAGAATATTTACAGTTGTTTTAACCATATTGATTCGTTCTTGTCGTAATTGATTGACAATTCCCATGACATCTAACTTCATCGTTGATAACGAATCGATCGATCGATTGATCAATTGAATGATTATATCAACAGTGATATAAGTACCTGTTCGACCAGTTCCCGAACTAAATGTCATCAAATTCAAAATTTAAATAAATAAAATCTTTTTCTTTTTTTCTTCGTACCCACAATGAACAACGATTGATTTTGTTTGATTAACGATTTGTATTAAATCAATTAGTTTTTCACTTTTAATAATTTCCATTTCCGTCCAAGCAATAAATAGATAATGTCTGATGTCGTATTGTTTTTCTCCTTCTCTTAAATTTAAATATCGAACTTCCAATTGATTTTTCATTTTATATTCGATACGTTCCGTTTCAATTTCATATTTTCCAATATTCAATCTTTGTTTTTTATGCACTGGAACATAATGTGCATCTTCAAGTTTATTTAACATCACTATTTTCATGATTTTATATTGAACAATCATGTCCCAGAAATCTTCACATGTATCTTTCAATGGATTTTGACAGGCCAAATAATCTTTGTTACTCCTTACACCCTAGACAATACAAATCGAATGAAAAGATCTTTCTCGAATTATTGAATTAATACTTGAATTTCATTCCCGTTGATATAATCGTGAGAACGATGAGGATTAGTTAGCCGGACAGCAGTTTGACTCCCTGAGAACAAAAAAAAAAGAAAATAGAAAAGAAAAAAAAATGAAGACAAAATGTCGTACATGGACCACGAGATGGAATATCATAGTAACGATCTAGTAAGATATTAGTATATGGTTCAATCGATGGATCATAGAATGGAACAGATGTTTTTAATTCCTAAAAGAAATTTCGTATAATCAATGGAATTAATTTCATACTTATTTACTTGAAATTCATTTTGGAATTTAATTTGATCCTCATCAGTTAATCCTGTGTATTCGATTAATAACTTTGGACTGAAATTTTCGTTTAATCTCGAGAAGATTTTATGAAAATTTTAATTTACTTCTTTGCACTAATTTGATATTCGAAGAGACTAGGTGCTGATGGTTCGCTAACACAAAAACAAAATACAATATCATCATTTCAAAACAAATCTTTTCTATTTACACATTTGATTGAACATATTTTCTACAAACGAAAAAGGTATAAAATTCATAGACATATTTTTTTATTTACTTCTTGCGTTTTCGACTAGCACATGCTTTCAACTCCTTTCTCTTCCATATCAGTATCACAACAATAATCACCACGAATACTAAAGGAAATATTATTAACCATAATTTTGATGATTGTTCTTGTTCTAATAAAATAATTGCAAAACAATAGTTCAAGTTGATTTAAAAAGATTTCTATACGTTTCGTTTGGAAAGATTTTGAAAGAACATAAGTACACTCGCTATATGTAATACAACCACCAACTAGTATCCTAATGAAAACGATTGTTTGAAAATCAATGAAATATTTTACATGACACACTTATATTCTGTGTTTGGTTTCAGTTTTCCATTGCATCGAGAATAATAATAACAGTTTGTTTCGTTTCCTAGTAATATTCGAATCTTTGATTCTGTGTAAGAATTTATTATGATTTGAATAGCAAGATAATCGATCGATGGATTTTGCCGTGCTTCATAATATGGTTCCGACGCGTAGTTATATTGATCTAAATATTGACAGAATGAAATTCGAAGAGATATTCTAACTGAGTATTAATTACCTTGACGAACATAAATTTTCAAATACTGAATGTCTCCATACGTATTAGAGAATAATGATCGATAAATATCGATAACAAACTGTTCTGATGTTGATAAAATATGAAATTCTTGTGGAATAATCTTCGTCGAAATATCATATTCACTTGGTCTTGGAGGTGCTGAAAAATATATTGGGATGAGAAAATAACAAAAGACCGTCGTGAAGGTTTACCCTCTTTTTCTGTTAGGACATAGATCGAATTAGATACAACTTGGACATTTGAATTGAGTATTATATAAATGAGATAACTGAAACCAATATGTTTACAAAATATGATGTTTCAATTAATGTTTAACTTACTATTGATTAGGATAGAGATAAGTAAAATTGTATGTAAATGTTGATGCGCCGACAGTTCTTTCCCAAGATTGATTTTTGTAGAGATAAAATGAGTGGATATTTCTGGTAGTATAAACTGACCAACTAACAGAAATCCATCGTGATCCTTCCCTATCTCGGTATACAGTTGGTCTTGGATGTGCTAAATTCAATATTTTCTTTAATTTTAGTGCTAGAATAGATCTGAACTTACCAAATACTAGCTGAAATTTGTCTGTGGATCGATCGATATAATTGATCTTCTTAGTAATAAAAACACATTGATAATTACAACCAGGAGAACCGTCGATATAGTTCAATGTATTGTAGCAACTCGATGTTTGTTTAGTCAGATTTGAACAGATGAATGGACTGTAAACAGAACCGTCACACACTAGTTCTAAAGATGAATAGTCACTTTGTTTAGTAAGAGAAAATTCCATTCGATTTGAAAAAGAAGAATTCGATATATTATACAAAACAGGCTCAAGAGCTAAAAAATAAATCGAAAAAAATAATTTTATTTTTACGTTCGAACGTTTCATATACGAGTAGTGAAATTCCAAGGATCAGATAGAACACTCGTAAAATACTGTTTAATAGTTTGTGCTTGACATTGATATGTAACTCCTCTTAGAATTGGATATATCATGATATTGTTGCAGCTCAAACAGTTCATCGTACTATTCGTAAGTTGTATAGCTGAATAACAATAAGTTCTATCTGTTGCATTACAAGATAAGGAAATTTGATCATAATCTCCATTTGGACGATCGAAGTAAATAATTGCTTTTGTTTTTGTGTTCGGATGAGAATGAAAAGAGAAATTTGTGACTTTATCAAGATCTAAATAACAGTCAATTTTAAAATTTAAATCATATGAAGTACATAGAGTTTTATTTACCGATTTTGTCTAATTTAAAAATACTTTCTTTTGGAAATTCTTGACCAATAGTATCGATGATTGGGATCGGTAATCGAATGAATACTATGTTAGCCTCAATACCTGGCTGAAGATTTGTATATATGTACGTGCAATTATTTGAATTAACAATACTTGACGGTTCAGAACTATTACATTGAACCACAAGATATTTTGGATCTGATATCTCCAGACAATTCTGAACGGATACTAATACGGTACTTTCATTTTGATGAAAACGTATGCCAGAGATATAAGAATTGATTGATTTTGGTTCCAAACTAATTTGCAATGTTTTATTAAGAATGAAATGATTATTATAAATAGATTGTTGAACTAAGCTAAATGTCCAATTTCGACCAGCTTTATTATAAATACCACTACATGTAACACTTAATATTGTACTATATTGTAAATATTGAGATGGAGATATATAACAAAAAGGATACGATGTGTCGTTGAAAATGACAGTTAGTTCATAAGAGTCGATTGACGAGCAATTGTAAGTAATAAGTGCAGAGAAACTTGATGATGCACGAGATGTAACATTAATACCTCTGGACAGATCTACACTGCATGTCTCCACTAATTAGAGCATCACATATGTATAAATTAAAGATGAAAAAAGAGTAAAATTCTTACAACTGTTTACTGAATTCATCATACGTTGTGTTTCATTAATAGTTTTATTTTCAAACGTACCTAGAATAAATCTTTTTTTTTAATCAAGAGATAGAAAAATGAAAACAAACTTAAACTTTGTCCATGATGAATATAAGTGATGATCTAAATTATGTTTGTAAAATAAAAAAATGATTGAGAATTCTAAATATTTCTTACCAAAATAAGACTTTGAATATAAAACATGGTATGAATATTTATGATACGAATGACATTTCTATCGAAGTAGTTTCGTTACACGATCTGAATTTGTTCTTTCTGATCGAAAAATATAAAAAAAATAACATAAAATAAGACTGATATTTGAGAATATCATGAAATAAATATTGACTTTAAAAAATAATACTGTGATCTTTTGCAAATACACTAACTTCATGTATTACTATGCATTTATTTTTATAATCCTTTTTTGTTTTAAGAAATTATGACAAAAAGATCTTATGAATTGAATTCGAATACAGTCGTTATAAGATTTTCTGTTATTCGTCAATCGATTGTATAATTTACTACAGCATCGTCACCCTCACCCTCTTTTGAATAATAAATCAGCAAATACATTAAGTTTTATTTCATTTATTTTTATGTCTTCTCGTCTGAGATGAAAAGAAAAGACAGGCAGTTATGAGTAAAATTAAAAAGAAACGGTCGCACAAGAGTATTCGTATTACCATTAGACAGTATCACATAACTAGTGCCAAAAGCAAGGATGCATATTCAGTTCAAAAAAGTGTATTTCAACAATCATTGTCTGAAAACAGTTCACAAACACCAGTCAAGATGCATTCTGAAATTCAATTTTCTTATTCTTCTTCAAAAAATCAAGTAATCATATTTATTTCAAATTGAAGGATTTTGTGGTAATAATTCTGTATATAGACAATCGATCATCATAAAACTTTGAAATCAAAGAAAAAATATCGACACAAACGACGAGTTTTTATAGTTACGCTCGTCATAAGTCTACTTGTTCTAATCAGTCTAGCCGTGGTCTTATCATTATTGTTAATTAAACGTAATTCAAATCTCGTAAAACCGCCTCCGATCCTTCGATGGAATATAACAGGTATCACTGTTGCAGGCATTCAGAATACAGCAGGCCCTGCCAATAATACTCTTTATAATCCCTTTGATATTGCGTTGGATTATGCAAATAATCTCTACGTGGCTGATCGTTGCAATAATCGTACACAAAAATTTGTATTTGGAAGTCTTGTGGGTGAGACTGTTGCAGGAAACATTACTGCAAGTTCAACTCCAACACAATTGTATTTTCCATCAGGAGTAGCAGTGGATTCAAATCAAAATATCTACATCAGTGATACATATAATCATCGTGCTGTATACTGGTCACAAGGAGCCACTTCCGGCATAAGAATTGGTGGTATGTCTATTTCTCTCGATTAGAATTAATAGCTCACGAGTCTTTTTAGGTTCTATTCCAAATCCTAGTAATACGTTCAGCACGCCTTATGGAATATCAGTTGATCCAATATCGAATACAATCTATGTAGTCAGTCGAGATAATTACCGAATTATGTCTTTTAAGTCTATTTGGTCGAATGGTACTGTCGTTCTTGGAGGAATTAATGGGTCTGGGCCAAATAGAACTCAGCTACCGATACCGTATGGTGTACACTTTGATTATATATCGAATAGTTTACTTGTTTCTCTCCGTGACGCCAATGCGGTTATTCGCTATGTACTCGATGGCGATTCATATACACATGTTGCTGGTAATATTAATGGTTCAGCAGGTGCAACTTCAACAAGTTTGAACGAGCCTAGCAATTTAACTATGGATCCGATGGGTCATATTTATGTGGTTGATACACGTAACAGTCGTATTCAGTTTTTTGATCATGATAGATCAGATGGTGTCACGATTGCTGGTTTTTCTGGACTTGGTAATAATAATGCAACGGCATTAAATGCACCTCGAGCTGTCAGACTTGATACTCAACTGAATTTATATGTTGCAGATACTAATCATCATCGAATACAAAAATTTTTGCGCTACTAATATACAGTTGATTGACAAACACATCGACTGTTGCAGATGTTCGATTTAATCTACGATATCCAATCTTTTGTAGCCATATTTTTATTCGTTTATAAAAAATTCAATGAGCTCTCTCTCTCTCTTGTATTTTTCATGTTTCAAGGACGGATGAAGCAAATGATCAAGTAATATTTTCACTCAAAACATATAGTATATAATTCATCATTTATTTGTCATTGAATTTTGCTAAAATAATAATCGTAAATATGTCATTTCTTTGACTCATTGCCTTATCTTAACGATAGTGTGTATATCGATGCTTTTCTTTTTTTGTAGTTGTTGTTGTCTTTTTACTACTAATGGATGAGAAACATGATATTATAAGACAAATATTTTGTGAATATGATGATTCATTACAAATAAAAACTATATCCCGACCAACAGATGGCTATTCAAATTCAGTTTATTTTATCACATTTGTTAACGATTTGCATGAGGAACTCGTTTTAAAATTTATAAAACCTGGTGATATTACCGAAATTGTGTTCTATGAACGAGTGCGTCAAAATGCTATGGATTATTTTCCTGTGCCAAACATTTTAAAATATGACGCAATCATTCGAAATTATTATATATCTTCAAAATTGTGTGGTCTTCCTTTATCCCAATTATGGGATTCGATGACAAATGAACAGCGTCTTGAAACCTATCGAGAATTTGGTACACTCGTAGGACGACTACATTCAAAGTTTACCTATGAGAAATGTGGTTATTTACAAGGTCAACAATTTCATAGTTGGAAAGATATGTTTCGCAGTATCATCGAAAAACAAATTACGCAATTTAAAGGAACTATTTTCGAAGAGCTTAGTAATACGATCTACGAGTATTTGATGCAACATATTCATTTGTTCGACTGTGAAATAATACCTCGATTATTACATATGGATTTGCATTGTGCGAATATTTTAATGATCAATACAAAAATAGCGGGTATTTTAGACGCTGAAGAAGCAATTATTGGCCATAATGAATATGAATTGATGAGAATTGAAAAAGGACATTTTGAAGAAGCAGAAGATGCGAAGTACCGAAATGAGTTTATGTCTAGTTATACGAGCTATGTGAAATTAGATGATGGATATGAAGAACGACGACGATTTTATTCATTATCAAGAGAATTAGTTGGAATGAGATGTTTGCTCGATTATGGTAATGATTATGCACAAAATGGGTCCATAGAACAGGATATGAAAAAAATTGAAGAAAAAGTTAAATCCATCATTTTAATGTAGACTGATTACACTGATGGAATTTTTTTTTATTAAAGAACATGCATTTTTGTTTTTCTTTGTCTTAAATGAATAAATTAAATGTAATTTTGCCTGCTTGTTTAACTCGATTGACATTTTCAGCTGAATTACAGCCATGCTGCTGGCAAGTTAGAAATGTTGCATCGGCATCGACGGTTAGATTGGTAGAAAAAAATGTCTTATAACGTACAGCGCTATTCAATGGTTCTGATTCGTATGGACATGTTGCACAGACTTTTTCTTCGGTTGCTGTTTGATTGACAAAGGCAAAACATCGTGAACAAGTAGTTAAATCTCTTCGTGGACATTCGAAATCATGTTGTCGAAATTCCGAACAATTTGCCGTTTTTGGATCGAACGAAGGAATAACTTGAATTAGTGGAACGATTTCTTGTTGAAAACGTTCTTCAATCGATAATGAACGGAGTAGTTTCTTTAAATTCACTTCATCATTGCCTTTTTCAATTAAATTACCATCATAATAGAATACATGTTGCCAGTCATTAGTGATATTATTGGATCTTATGTCCAGAAGAAGATATACACCAAGTCTATTTGGTACAACATCTCTGCCTTTCAATGCTTCTGTACTAACAGAAATGGCTGAAGTATTCGTTTTTAAATCCCAAATAACATCGACTGAACAGATTGAAGAATTCACCAGTTCACATTGAGTTGAAATCGAAGGAACTGTTTCACTTGTTACCAAATAATTAAGTTGAATACGTTCCTGACAATTATAGCATTGTAAGGATAAAACAAAAGATGGTAATATTGAAAGTAAGAAGGTTACAACTGTAATGTGCAACATATTGATAAAAGTGTGTATACTGTGTTCTTACTTTTTATATACCATCATACGTATATGATAACGATGAATAATTTTCAACATAGATAACAGAACATACAATAGTGACGCACGAAATGTTTTCATCAAAGTGTTGAGGGTGTAAAACAGTAGAAATACATGCAGCTGATTTTTCAGCATTATTAAATTTTAATTAATTATTTGTGACGGTATAGTTTTTTAAAATATGATCAAGCCAGAATATGGATGGTATCGATGGAGATGTTTTTCAACGGATATTTCATAAAACTTTTAGGAAGACAAATAGTGGCTGGGTTACTTAATGTTATAATGTTTCAAATTCAACTGAATTATATTTTGCTTGAAGTTAAACGTAATTAGAAACTCGAGTATTTGAAAAACAAAAATCAGATTACCAAATTCTAAATAACCTAAATCAATTGTTCGTACATAATACAGTTAATTTTTTTAATAACGTAGAAATTTCTGTATACGCGAGTTCCAATGATCAACAATGTATAAATTCAATTGACTGTCAAGTCCTATACCTGATGGACTACGAAGTAATGAAGAATTCGTTCCTTCAATACTTGTTATACCTGCAATTGTTATTCCTTCGTTTTGATTAGCAAAGAAAAATTGTATTCGATTATTATATCGATCAGCAACATACATATTACCCATTGGGTCAAGTTTGACATCAACCGGAGTGAACAGATGAGTAGATGAATTTCCAACAGCACCACTAACATTGCCAGCAATAATTCGACAACTATTGCTATCTAATGACCAACGAACAACAGTATGACTATCTGCATTTGTAATCAAAAGATCGTTTGAGATGAAATCATGATAAATTGCCCTAGGACTTTGCAATTTCGAAGGACATAACCCAGGCCCATTTCCTCCAGCTATAATTGTGCAATTGGATATATTCGATCGATAACTTAGAACACGATGATTCAATGCATCTGCGATGTAGATTACTTTTGTTTTAGTATTTTGATGTAAACCATATGGAGTATTCAATTGATTCGTCATGGTGCCCGGGATACCTACAAAAAAAAAGTATCTGATCTATTGAATTTTTATTCATCTTACCAGTTGTACCAACGACTGTTGTAATAGTAGATTTATCTTTTGACCAAAATTGTATACGATGATTATTAGTATCTGTAACATAAATATTCTCATACTCATCCACAGCAATACCGTGGACTCTGTTAAATTGAGTCAAATTTGATCCCATTAATCCATTTGATTGTCCAGCTACAGTTTCACCTTGTGAAGAACCTAAGATGAACTTCTGCACACGATTATTTCCCCATTCACTTGCATAGAGTATATTTGGCCAGACTAACACTAAGTGCCAAGGTAAATTTAATTGTTCAGAATTTGCACCGACCGATGTGACATTTCCAGCAATTGTAATTCCATCTTTTCTCCATCGAAGTATTGCTTCTGGTGTTCTATTAACTTTATGTTTTAGAGATAAAACTAATACAATGATTATATTTATCATTATACATGAAATAACTGTCGTACAAATAGAAAATAAAATACTTTGCCGAGAATATCTATTATATGTTAATATCAAATAAAATATATCTAAATACTATAAAATAAGTATAGTATACTAACTTTTTCTTTTTCTTTTTTGTTTGACGATGATGAGTATCTACAATATCTTTCTTGACAGAATTGCAATGATTAGATATTTTGGGCGACGATTGAATGTTGTCAGTTATACTAATTGATGATGGTTGAAGAACAGATCTGGATCTGTATGAATGCGAATATTCCACAGACGAAGATCGTAATGTGACATGAATAGCATCTTTAGATTGTCTTGAACGCGATCGTTTTCTTTTATGTTTTTTACTCGATCGTACGACGTGCTTTGGCAAATTCATTTCAAACTGAATAACTAAGTCATAAAAGATTTATTCGTTGTTTTGTCTGCTTTATATTATATGTACGCCGACTTTTTTCAAATCAAATAGAAGTCGTACAATTTCTATTATGGATTTTTTTACTTTTTAATTATAAGGCACCGGCAATGCGACGTTTGAGCCAATTGTTTTTTTAATAATATTACATTATTATGGAGAAAAGTGATTTTCACGAAATAGGTGGAGATTGTGATCAAAACGCGAGTTTTGAAGATGGATTTTCGATACGAAAATTTTTGTTTCAACTAAAACTAATATTATATTTATGATCAACATGAAAAGATACATGGACGCGAAAAACAAATTTCTCATGCTAGCATTACCATAAGGGAAAACACAACTGTTACATTTTCATCCACTCAAATAGACACATAAACTTATCACACCAAAACGAAAACAAAGATGGAGCAGAATATCGATCAAATTAAAAATATAATTCTAAAATAATAAATGTAATCGTTCACGCTGGATTTTAAAAATTTCCTTTAAATCTTCACGCGTTTTAGAATCAATATTCACTAACGATATAGGTTCTTTTTTATCATATAACCAATATATATCTTCACATTCAATCAATGCTGCTCCTCGTAGAACTGCACATCGCGATAAAATCAATCTCCAGTTACAATCGGAATTGAAAAGCACACTCTTCATCAACTTCTCCAAAGATATACCCTCTAAAATGTCAAAATTAGTCTCTAATTCATAACAGTCTAAAATCAGTCTTGAATCTAATCGTTCTAAAACCGATGTCAACTTCAATAAATACACAACTAAATTTTGCAATTCTGCATGCACATGCTTCCCATTCTTCATCATTTTTAAAAGAGTTTCAATTACATAATTTGTTGCTACTTTTTCACCCATATCACCGAGAGCTCTACATGCACTCAGTCTGACGCTGGAATTCTCATCTTCCAATGCATCGACTAACTTCTCGATCACTTCATTTGTTGCTGCTTTTTCACCCATATCACCGAGAGCTTCATATGCACTATATCTGACGTTGTAATCGTCATCTCCCAGTAGACTTACTAACTTCTCAATCACTTCATTTTTTGCTGTCTTTTCACCCATATTACCGAGAGCTTTATATGCACACCATCTGACGCTGTAATACTCATCTTCTAGTGCACTGACTAACTTCTCAATCACTTCATTTGTTGCTGCTTTTTCACCCATATTACCGAGAGCTCTACATGCACTCAGTCTGACGCTGGAATTCTCATCTCCTAGTAGACTGACTAACTTCTCAATCACTTCATTTGTTGCTGCTTTTTCACCCATATTACCGAGAGCTTCGCATGCACTATATCTGACCTTGTAATTGTCATCTCCTACTGCACTGGCTAACTTCTCGATCGCTTCATTTGTTGCTGCTTTTTCACCCATATTACCGAGAGCTTCGCATGCACTATATCTGACGTTGTAATCGTCATCTCCTAGTAGGCTGACTAACTTCTCAATCACTTCATTTGTTGCTACTTTTTCACCCATATCACCGAGAGCTTCGCATGCACTCATTCTGACCTTGTAATTGTCATCTCCTACTGCACTGGCTAACTTCTCGATCGCTTCATTTGTTGCTGCTTTTTCACCCATATTACCGAGAGCTTCGCATGCACTATATCTGACGTTGTAATCGTCATCTCCTAGTAGACTGACTAACTTCTCAATCACTTCATTTGTTGCTGCTTTTTCACCCATATCACCGAGAGCTTTATATGCATTGATTCTAACAATGTAATAGTCATCTCCTACTGCACTGGCTAACTTCTCGATCACTTCATTTGTTGCTGCTTTTTCACCCATATTACCGAGAGCTGCGCATGCACTCATTCTGACCCAGGCATCCTGATCTCCTAGTAGGCTGACTAACTTATTGATCACTTCATTTGTTGCTGCTTTTTCACCCATCTTACCGAGAGCTCTACATGCACTCCATCTGACGCTGTAATAGTCATCTCCTACTGCACTGACTAACTTCTCAATCACTTCATTTGTTGCTGCTTTTTCACCCATATTACCGAGAGCTTCGCATGCACTCATTCTGACCTTGTAATTGTCATCTTCTAGTGCACTGACTAACTTCTCAATCACTTCATTTGTTGCTGCCTTTTCACTCATATTACCGAGAGCTTTGCATGCACTCCCTCTAACCGTGTCATCCTGATCTCCTAGTGCACTGACTAACTTCTCAATCACTTCATTTGTTGCTGCTTTTTCACCCATCTTACCGAGAGCTCTACATGCACTATATCTGACGCTGTAATGCTTATCTTCTAGTGCACTGACTAACTTCTCGATCACTTCATTTGTTGCTGCTTTTTCACCCATATTACCGAGAGCTTCACATGCGCTTATTCTGACGAAGTCATTCTGATGACTCAAGAAATTAACAATTAGACTACTGATTCTATCTAATTGGTTTACGTTGAGATCACCCAAAAGGATTAGAGTTTGCTGATTGATGTGTGTATCACTATATTCTAGTAGAGAAATGAACATTTGGAGGATTATTTCATGATTAATGACAGATTCTGCTGTTTTGAAATATTGTATTATTTGGTTTGAATTGATTTCATGTTCACTTGATTGTAAGATGCAATGTTGAATGTAGTCAGCAATCCATTCTAAAAGTTCAGAATGGTTAGGAACAGTTGTAATGTCAGAAGCTGCGTCCATGCATGAAATAACAAGTTGTATATGTCGGATGCCAACCATATCTAATGGTTCTCGTAATATAATATTCCAAAACTGTGATGGCTCAAGTTGTGAATTTAGTTCGCTTATAATACCTGACATAAATTGAAAAACTAATGCGTAACGTTGATTGTATTTCTGGCGATTGATAAATGCTTTCGCTTCTTCACTTTTAGAATTATTCAAAGCATGAATCAAATAGCGTGCTGCAAAGTATTCTTGGAAACTGAGATGAATGAAATAATGATCTTTTTCTAATTCCAGCTGATTGCCAGTTGATCCTTTGTCGAAACTTTTCAAAAGGCCTATTTTCAGAATTTTTGGATAATCTTCTTCTGAATCGATCTGTGTTTCTTCTATAATCTTGTTCAGCAAACGTGGCTGTATGATAATTGTATTATTTTTCATTGCATGGAATGCCAAAGTTTCTAAAAATGTGATTTCTTTGTGACAATTTTCATATAGTTTTTTTTTAGATAGGATTTGAATTTTAGAGCTTTGTAACATTAAATATCTTCGACATAACCATTCTGTCATTGCAGTGTATAAAGTTGTAATGGTTAGATGTCGGATTTCAGATAGATCTTGATTGCTCCATACACTGCAAATAAGTTCAAGATTCACTGGAATGTGGGCAATGCCCCATATACTTTGTTTTGACTTCAAGAATTTCAGTAATGTATTCTTCTTGATGATATCATTTTCTGATTTTTCTTCTATGAGCTCAAAAAATTGATGGATGTATTCTGTGATATTTTTGTCTGTAAAGCCAGTAATTTCCATTTGTACAGCATATGATAATGTATTCAAATATGGACGAGATGTTAGTATATGATGAGGAGTGTTGAGTAGTTTTCCAAATAGGCATTCAAGATGTGGTGGTATATTTCCTATAATTTCATCATAACCATCTAGAATCCATAAGGTTTTCTTAGCATCGAATTGTTCTTGAAATATTTGTTCTTCCTTGTTCGATAGTTCGAACGAGAAGACTTCTTTTATAACCAAATCGACTAGAGTATGTTCTTTGTTGGGCGGATAGCGGTTTGTGGCTAGACGACGTAGTGGAATCAAAGCAACGAGTTCATATTCTGATAAAAATGATCCTCTGGCCCATTGATAAGTGACATATCGACAGAATGTTGATTTTCCAATTCCAGCTCGTCCAAAGACAAGAACTTGTTTCTTTTCATTTTTACCTGATTTTAAAATATCTTTGACATCAACTGTTATTTTGACGCAATAAATGTCTTCATAAGTACCCATAATAGCATCACCATGTTGAATTTTATCCATTTGTTTTTCTTTTTCGAGTTGATCTTTTGTATTTACGATGACTAAATTGATATAACTTTGGTCAATTGGAAATGATCGTGCTGGATTCATGAGGCGATACAAACGATTGTTTTGTAAATATTCTTGTCTTATCTGATCGAATAAGTAGTTTGTTTTCGATTGCTGTTGCCTATAAAGCAAAAATGTTAATTGAAATCTGTATGAATTTGATGTTTATCTAACTCACGTTTGTGAATTGATTTCTTCCAAATGAAGAATAAAAAAACGATCATCAATGGAAAGTGACTCACATTTACGTTTGATACGGGTACCAGGCATAAGAACAACTTCTTTTTCATCTGGCATAGCCGAAAATTCGGCAATATTTTTTCCATCAATTACTTCAATGGCAAACAATGTCCCACTATCCCCTAAAAATGATTTTACGGCACTGACATCTGCTGAACATGAATTAAAACTCCACCAAATATGTATTTCATCATCAACGAACGTTAATGTATCATCAAAATTAATTCCTCGCCAAACTGTTGCTCTGACTGATGGTAATTTTTCTAGAGCTGTTATGAAGAGTTTTAAGAAGGGAAACCATGGTTTTAATGTATTTCGATCTTCAGTTCGAAGAGCTTTGTTAAGAGACTCGAAGAAAGATGTTCCTGAAATTGTGTAGAGATATATTGCTGCTGATTCATCTCTCGTTAACAAAGAGGAATGTTGATTAAACTTTTTCTTAGCCGTGGTAACATAATCCATAACACGAGGAACAAGACTAATTAATTTTTTAACGGATTCTTCTAATGTAAGTACAGGCGAATCTTCATAGCCAAATATTGGATTACGATTGGCGTCTCGAAGTTCAGAAGAATTTTCATCAATGAAACGATTCTTCGACATAATAATTACTGATATATTTCTGAAAAGAATCAATTGAAATAAACATTTCTCTTTTTTTAGAGTGCATCACAGTATCTGTGATCTATATCATTTTGTACATTTAGTTCACAAATTGCTTCCGATATAATGGCTATTTCAAAGCTCGCAGAAGTGTATTTGAAAAACGAACACGAATAATATTATTTGGTTTCTACAGCGACTATTTTTGTTGTCAGCAAAAATAAGCCAATTGAGTGTCTTCGAATTTTATACAATTCAGGTAAGCTGAGCTCACCGCCATCTACCAGTTGCTCCGTCATTAATTGTACTAGATTTAGTCAAAAGATAGCTATAGCATCCTGTATATTCATGATAGAAAACAATATTTTCCGAAAATAGATCTTTGAATGTGATAGCACAAACATATGGATCATTGCAACTGAGATTCTGTGAATCATTTTTCTTGACCTAACCATCTCGATCTATATAACTGAGCCTTCGACAGTAATTCCATAGGCAGCCTCTTCGACAACATCAGCAATTGTTTTATTTGTGTTCTCTAATTCAAGTTTCCAATAGGATCCTGTAATATAACCATATGTTTTCAAACAATTAAGTTCATTATCATTCTGTGAACTTTGAGATAAATCGATTGATTGGACGTGCTAAAAATTCATCATCTTTCTTATTTTGAAGTAAACCTTGGAAATCAATTATAATATATCCATCGATTTCAATGTCAACCATTTTCTCATTATATGCATCCTCAATAATTTCATTTTCAACATCAGTATACTTCTGCCATTCATAATTACGATTACGCACACGTTGCAGAATAGGAATAGTAAAAACTGAAGCCATGTGAGTCTGTTTTGTTTATAGAAAGGATGATGTAGTATATTCATTTTCTTTTCATTCTTATCTATACAACAAGTATTTATCATTATTATATCTGTTTATTTTTTTCTAACTAAACAATGTACAAAAAAACACACACACATAAAGTTAATTTTGATGACGATCATTGCTTTCGAGCTCATCCAGATGATGATCAGGTCCACCTGCACGATATGCATTTTCTCCATGACTTATTGCGCCTGTCCAACCTGGTCCGTTCATACCAATCTGAGCTTTATCATACGTTGTATCTCCGCTCAGAGTACTTTTGATTGTCGTCGTCGTCGTTGTTGTTGTTGTTGAATGATCATCATGGCTATGTTCTTTTACAGTTTTTGCCGCTTCTTCATCAAGATCATGAATAAAAGATTCCATTTTGTTTTGTACGTTTATGTTAAAATAATATAAAATGAGAAAAATAGTGTCAGATAGGGCTCTATTTATATGTGCACATGTACTCTATTCTCTCTATGAGAGAAATTGCGTACGAGAAATGGAAGGAACACATTTACGCAACAAGAAAAAGAACTAACGAGAACAATCCAGGGATCGCTATCAAGCGCTGCCATTTTTTTTTGTTCTGTTCTGTTCTCTTTATTCTTTATTGATTTGTCATTCTGCGTAATAGAAAATGCACTCTAACGTAAGTATAGCATCGACGTTATTCTATAGATGTATAGAACAAGTAACGCTCATCCAATGGATTCGCACACAATTTTCTATTAAGTTTGATTTCAAAGTTCATTTGTGTATTTAGTATGACTACTAATAGACATTCCATATTTCCTTTCCGTGTGTCCGTGTAAAGGTTAAAAGAATATCACTACATCATCATCTTCAAGTTTTTTTTCGAGAAAAACTCGAGTTTACAAATGGTTTCTCGTGAAAATCATGTCCGTATTGATCAATTCAGAGAAAGATGTCATCGATCGTTTTTAATGAAAAAAAATTCAAATGTAATTTCCTTAACCATTGTTCGATAGATATTGCTGAAGTTTTTTTTAGATCTAATAAATATGATATAATTGGATAAAAATTAATTTTCTTTTTTTAATTGAAATTATTCTTTGTGTTCTTTTTCAATTTTTGGGATTTACGAGCAAAACAATTTAGAAAAGTGTATAAATGGTACCATTTTTTCTTTGAAATTTGATTTTCTTATTAGCTAGAATTACTTAAACTAAAATTAAAATGTCGAAGTTTGTTAAAATTAAATTAAATTTTGTCGCTAGTGATGCTATGAACTGAATGAGTTTTTGTAGAGAAAATTGCGGCTTTCGACTGAAATGATTTTCATATTTTGTTTCAAAATTATGTACTTTTTTATTTTCAAAAGAATTTAAATTTTCACATTTTTGTCTTTCACTGGCATATACATTGTCAATGCTGTTCGTTAATAATCTTTCGGTTACGTCAGCTTCTTCGGGATGAAGGCATCGAGCACAGCCTAAAAATTGAATCACTTTTTTCAATATCGTTAAAATGTATTGGTTTCTAGTCACCTCGAATTGCTTTCAATTGTTTCATAGCTACTTTCAATGCACGCGTGCATTGTCGATCAGATGACAATGGATACAACTGCTTAATTATTCGACGACATGTTGTTGTAATTCTTGTTTCTTTACAATCTTTGAGCATTTCTTTAGTTAGTCATAATAGCTCGGTATATCTACTTAATTCTGATTCCGTTGGAATTAATCTAAAAAATTAGATATTTCGTATGAATAGTAAATTATTTGTCTTCTCACTTCGAAGTGATTTTTTCTGCTTCACCACTATTGACTAATTTTTTTAAAGTTTCATTTTCAATTTTTAATTCTGCAAGTTTTGCTTCGAGTTTTTTTTGCTTGATTCTCAAGTTGTCGATGACGTTGACAAGGTGGATGATAATGATAGCTCTTCAATATCTTAATCTTCAGCGTTAAAACCGATCGCTTGAGGACTTAAAAACTTCTTAAAACGCCAACCATGTTGGTACGATCGATTGGCAACCGGATTATTTGATTGTTTTGTTCATTTGCTGACGTCTTAAATATAAAATTATTCGGAAATGCTTATTGATACCGATCAAAGATACACCTGAGAACATTGGTGAATTTCAAGATATTATTGCTTGCTTTCCTAAATAGATGGTTGGTAAAGTTTTCATCAAACAATAATATAATATAAAGAAAAGTGTATTATTTCATCAAAACTCACAATCGAATTTCCTATTACAATAATATAGTTATAGCATAATAGCGAAACTACAACAAATTCGGAGTCACTTTCATCAAATCTTATAATAACTTCCCTCTAATCTATTCCATTAAAATTTTAAATAAGATACCAGTCAACTTCCTGTATATCATACTGTCTCAGATATTTATTAGCATAACCAAAAATTAAAAGTTATCCACAAGCTTCTCAGCAACTAAACTACAAGCATATTTTCAAATTCGCCTTCTTCACCAACAATTTTCCACGCAACTTTTCCCTTTGCTCTCCAATTTGATTCTGCGCGAGGCTGAATGTGGTTAGTGTCTGTAATAAATACAAGTAGCGCTCATCCGAAGGATTCGCAGACCCTTTTCTGAAAGAAATCTAGTTTACTGAGCATTCAAAACACTTTCATCCTCACTCCTAGAAAAAGAAAATATTGCTAACGATCAATAAATGAACGCATGTATTCATTATATTTTTCTACTTCTCGTTTTTACTACAAAATAAACATGAAAGAAGATATTCAAAAAGAATCTACTTTTGAATACATCAATTAAAATATATGAAAAGATAGAATATTTTCGGAAACGTGACATTTTCAATATCGTTCCCGTAGGATTCTAATTCCGATTGCTCAAAAAATGATTAATGATTTCGAAGATCCACTTTTCTCTCATAGCGCATTATCTAAATTAAGAACAGACATATGATTTATATCCAATAACACATTTTCCTAATTCATCGTCAATAAAGATTTTATATTGTTATTACAGGAAGAGAACGATAATGTTTCGTATAATAATAAAATTTGACCTCATCGACATAAAACTCTTATATTGAACGCAGATCTTCCATGGATAGAAAATGTACACGTATAATATATCCATCGTAAATTATGTTATAAATGATAATTGAACAACGAGAGATAGACGAAATCGTTCAGAGTGAAAGACTCTCGAAGAACCAGCTGTATTTGCCCGAAATATCAAAAAGGCAGTATTCATAGTTTTATGATAGGAACGGTAGGAATTTAGCTGTCAAGCTAACAACTTTCCATACAAACCTTTAGGTTCAAGTAGAACCTATAAAGGTCTACGTTACTATTCACTTTTCTTAAAGCTTTCACATACTAATAGTCATTTTCACGACTATCGAATCCTTCGTTTGAAAGTCTGATATAAAGATCTCATTTTGCTTTATCATTGACACATTGCAATCATTCAAATATGTTTAGAAAATTTCTGTCTTTAAATTTAGGCTTCTCAATATTTATGTATCAGCTGCAGGCCCAAAAGATCAGTCGTGGAGCTAATATGACATGTTTAAACGAAAATTTTGTGAAATACGAACAGAAAGGGAGTGTAAAACTATAATGGTAGAAATTTTGGTTCCCCTCTCACAGACGTCACCGACATAAAAGATATAGGTATTATCAGAAACCGAACTGCTGTTACAGGTGTTACTGGCATTCCAGAATTACCAATATTACAGACATAATTTGAGAACTAATGTATCTATTTCAGTGATCTAAACCTATTTTATAACTTAATTTTCATTTACAGTCAACTTTCGATTAACATACTAACAAAATAATTAGTTCTACAAATCAATTTGAAATTCGGTCTTAATTAGTATTTTCCAAACTTCCCAATCAATTCCTGTCTCACATTTTTAATCCTAAAGCGATTACGCTGACTAGCTGTTTAAATTTCAACGCGGAATACGAGTGTGAATTCAAATACATCGGAATAATAACCATAATAGTGGTATTAAAACTATTCATTTTCCTTATCGATATTTCGATCCATTCTCATGAGTGTTTCGTGCTCAGACACTGAAACTTCAATACTTTCTCAGTTTTCAGAACTTTTTACGCGTTCATCATACATTTTCGCAAATTCGAATCTAATAATTCGGATAACAAACCAAAACCTTAAATAATACATTATGTACAAACATTTTCATAGCCAGCTTCCTATACACTACATATCGTCCATCTACAAAACGTTCACTATCTCTAAAGTACAATTTCAATTTAATTTCACAGAAATACACTTTTCTTCAAAACTCAATGAATAAAATAAATAGACAAAATGACAACTACAAGCCGTTTTCATTTCATGCAATCAAAGTGAATAAAACTGTCAAAAAAATTTCAAATTAATCAAGCAATCTGTGCCAAAATATTAATATTGTCATTTATTACGATGAAATGTAACAAACGCACACAAGAGCATACTTATGAATATCCCCTAAGTTACACCTATTCGCAATCGATCTTAAACCAGAAAATTAAAATTTAGACTTCAATCACCACAACACTCTGAGATGGTTGTTTGTCTTCTTCAGGAGCTCGAAATATTGTGCACCTTGATCTCCGATTTGATTGGCGTAAAGGCTGAGTGTAGTGAGTGTCTGTATGAAAGAGACAGGAATAAGATGATGGTGAAAACATGAATGAGTGATGATCTCACTGTATTGTGTCGCAATGCTTCACCCAAATATTGTGCACCTTGATCTCCGATTCGATTGACGTTAAGGCCGAGTGTAGTGAGTGTCTATATGAAAGAGACAGGAATGAGATGATGGTAAAAAACATGAAGGAGTGATGATCTCACTGTATTATGCCGCAATGCTTCAGCCAAATATTGTGCACCTTGATCTCCGATTTTATTGGCGTTAAGGTTGAGTGTAGTGAGTATCTGTATAAAAGAGACAGAAATGAGATGATGGTAAAAACATGAAGGAGTGATGATCTCACTGTATTATGTCGCAATGCTTCACCCAAATATTGTGCACCTTCAGCTCCGATTTGATTGACGTTAAGGTAGAGTGTAGTGAGTGTCTGTTTGAAAGAGACAGGAATGAGATGATGGTAAAAACATGAAGGAGTGATGATCTCACTGTATTATGTCGCAAAGCTTCACCCAAATATTGTGCACCGTGAGCTCCGATTTGATTGCCGTAAAGGTTGAGTGTAGTGAGTGTCTATATGAAAGAGACAGGAATGAGATGATGGTAAAAACATGAAGGAGTGATGATCTCACTGTATTATGTCGCAAAGCTTCACCCAAATATTGTGCACCTTGATCTCCGATTTGATTGCCGTAAAGGTTGAGTGTAGTGAGTGTCTGTATAAAAGAGACCGGAATGAGATGATGGTAAAAACATGAAAGAGTGATGATTTCACTGTATTGTGTCGCAAAGCTTCACCCAAATATTGTGCACCGTGAGCTCCGATTTGATTGCCGTAAAGGTTGAGTGTAGTGAGTGTCTGTATAAAAGAGACAGGAATGAGATGATGGTAAAAAACATGAAGGAGTGATGATCTCACTGTTTTGTGTCGCAATGCTTCACCCAAATATTGTGCACCGTGAGCTCCGATTTGATTGCCGTAAAGGTTGAGTGTAGTGACTGTCTATATGAAAGAGACAGGAATGAGGTGATGGTAAAAACATGAAGGAGTGATGATCTCACTGTATTATGTCGCAATGCTTCACCCAAATATTGTGCACCTTGATCTCCGATTTGATTGCCGTAAAGGTTGAGTGTAGTGAGTGTCTGTATAAAAGAGACCGGAATGAGATGATGGTAAAAACATGAAAGAGTGATGATTTCACTGTATTGTGTCGCAAAGCTTCACCCAAATATTGTGCACCTTCAGCTCTGATTTGATTGGCCTTAAGGTCGAGTGTAGTGAGTGTCTGTATGAAAGAGACGGGAATGAGATGATGGTAAAAAACATGAAGGAGTGATGATCTCACTGTATTGTGTCGCAAAGCTTCACCCAAATATTGTGCACCTTGATCTCCGATTTGATTGTAGTAAAGGTTGAGTGTAGTGAGTGTCTGTATGAAAGAGACAGGAATGAGATGATGGTAAAAACATGAAGGAGTGATGATCTCACTGTATTATGTCGCAAAGCTTCACCCAAATATTGTGCACCTTCAGCTCCGATTTCATTGCGGTAAATGTTGAGTGTAGTGAGTGTCTGTATGAAAGAGACAGGAATGAGATGATGGTAAAAACATGAAGGAGTGATGATCTCACTGTATTATGTCGCAAAGCTTCACCGAAATATTGTGCACCTTCAGCTCCGATTTCATTGCGGTAAATGTTGAGTGTAGTGAGTGTCTGTATGAAAGAGACAGAAATGAGATGATGGTAAAAACATGAAGGAGTGATGATCTCACTGTATTGTGTCGCAATGCTTCACCCAAATACTGTGCACCTTGAGCTCCGATTTGATCGGCCGTAAGGTTGAGTGTAGTGAGTGTCTATATGAAAGAGACAGGAATGAGATGATGGTAAAAAACATGAAGGAGTGATGATCTCACTGTATTATGTCGCAAAGCTTCACCCAAATATTGTGCACCTTGAGCTCTGATTCGATTGCGGTAAAGGTTGAGTGTAGTGAGTGTCTGTACGAAAGAGACAGGAATGAGAGAATGACGAAGAAGATGATGAAACGTCACCTACGCGGACAAAGGATGGATCTTTGGGTATACATTTGCGTTATTAGTTGGAGAAGAAAGTATGGCTTCTGATTAGACGGGTAATTGTACTGAGTGAATGTGCAAGCTATATGGTGGAGTTTCTGTTAAGTATAGATGTGCATGATGAGTCCCGAGTGAAGAGTGTGTCTCAGAAGATGTATCTTTTTTTGAGAACTATGAGGCAATTTGTTGATGTCGGATGAATGAATTTCGTTTGTTGAGTTATACCACTGTTACTCAAACGTTGAGCTGTATTGTATATTCAATTGCTCAAGATTGATGTATCATCCTAATCCTCGAATGGCTTAAGTAGAATGATTATTTGATGTCTAATTTAGTCAAGGGGGAAAAAGCGAAAGTACGAGTGCTCACACTCCCACTGTACTCCCATTGTACTTCCATCGTACTCCCATCGTACTTTCACGGTACTCCCACGGTACTCCCATGATACTCCCATGATACTCCCAAATACTTCCATGGTACTCCCAGGTACTTCCACTGTACTTCTGGGAGTACAGAAGTAGATGAAGTATCGCTTTTTCCCCCTTGATAACATATCATTAAACGTTTGGAGAAGGAACAAAAAAAACTAAGACTGAAAAAGACGCGGTCACATTCAAGGGCTTTTGTTTATCAGGAGGGGAAAGTAAGGCGTTTAGTGTGGAAAGAAAATGGTGTTGGATTTATTTCTTTTGGTTTTCAAAATAATTGACAATTGCAGTCGGTTTGTGAAGTTTGATACTTCGAAAAGTTCAATCATTATTTTGAAGTTACGATGACTGATCATCTGCTTTGAAATCATATACATCGTGTAAACTGTTAGTTATTGTTTTATGACGCTTTTATTGTGTTACTTTACTTTATTATAAAAACTAAGAAGATGTAATGATTTACCTGGTATCGTTGGGAAGAATAAATGATTCGGTTGAGACGTTGGCACACATTAATAAAGGATAGATATAAACTTTTGTCATCGAAATGATCCAATATTCGGTAGAGTATTTCGATTGGTAAGTTTTGAAGTGTGAGAGACATTTTCATTGAATATAAATAATCAGATGCTTATAATAAGTGAAAATAATCTGAGAATGTGTATGAAATGTAAAATTTTTCTTTTTTTTGCAAATAAATATGAAATATGCTTATATAGGAAAATTTTCGTTGTTGCAATTACAATAAATACTGCTTGGCGATTGGTGAAATAGTAGGAAGATAAACAAAGCCAATATCGTTTATGTAGTAAAGATGGCGGTAAGTATCTTGAGGGTGTTGAAACAAGCTTCCATGACCGGTTTCGACTTCTGCTACTGGACTTGCGAGTTTACATCATTGAAGGCTTTTGAATGCAGATGATTGGATCTGGTATGTTTTGACTATATTTTTATCTGAAATATAGAATAATTGTTGGTTTTGTTTTTGTTTGAAC
>Ga0209914_1001236_pt1 | contig 27038 bp, 13 predicted proteins | sample ThiBiot_500_plan_FD_183949 | JGI IMG/M metagenome (GOLD analysis project Ga0209914, IMG submission 183949) | Wastewater bioreactor microbial communities from Cape Town, South Africa - Thiocy_cont_500_plan (SPAdes) | ecosystem: Engineered > Bioreactor > Thiocyanate-remediating > Anaerobic-Aerobic...
TCTATGCAAGTGAATGGGGAAATAATCGTGTGCAGAAGTTCATCTTAGGTTCTTCACAAGGTGAAACTGTAGCTGGACAGTCAAATGGATTAATTGGATCAAATTTAACTCAATTTAAAAGAGCCATGGGTATTGTTGCGGATGAATATGAGAATATTTATGTTGCAGATAGTGAGAATCATCGTATACAATTTTGGTCAAAAGATAAATCTACTATTACAACAGTCGTTGGTACAACTGGTAAAAAAGATGAATAAAAATTCAATAGGTCAGATACTTTTTTTGTAGGTATTGCGGGTACCACGATGAATCAATTGAATAATCCACATGATTTACATCAAAATACTAAAACAAATATAATCTACATCGCAGATACATATAATCATCGTGTTCTAAGTTATCGATCGAACATATCCAATTGCACAATTGTAGCTGGAGGAAATGGGCCTGGGTTATGTCCTTCGAAATTGCAAAACCCTAGTGCAATTTATCATGATTTCATCTCAAACGATCTTTTGATTACAAATAGAAATAGTCATACTGTTGTTCGTTGGTCATTAGATAGCAATAGTTGTCGAATTATTGCCGGGAATGCTAGTGGTGTTGTTGGAAATTCATCTACTCATCTGTTCACTCCGGTTGATGTCAAACTTGATCCAATGGGTAATATGTACGTTGCTGATCGGTATAATAATCGAATACAATTTTTCTTTGCCAATCAAAACGAAGGACTAACAATTGCAGGTATAACAAGTATTGCAGGAACGAATTCTTCATTACTTCGTAGTCCATCAGGTATAGGACTTGACAGTCAATTGAATTTATACATTGTTGATCATTGGAACTCGCGTATACAGAAATTTCTACGTTATTAAAAAATAAACTGTATGACTTGTTTGCTCGGAGTTTTTTTTTCTTTCATAAAATAGTATACTTGTATTATATATCGATAAAAAGCTTGTATAAAGAAAGAATAATTGAGTATAGCTGCAAAAGCATAATTAAAATAAGCTCGTATTGAACAAAGTGAATCTTGATATTGAATTTGATTGAAATCATTTTGAAATGTAAATATAGACACCCTCAATAAAATACATCCAAATCCTAATATTGTTAAACATGAATTAGTTACTAACATCATGGGAACTGTATGACATCTTTTATCAAAAATAATAATCAAAAGAAAGAATAAATATCAAATGGAATAAACCAAGATTCCATATTATTGCTTTTGCTTTTAGAAAAAAAAACTGAAGAATGAAAGAGAATTTCTAGTTAAATATAATATCATTTTTTATGTAATAAAAAACAGGTCGTGCATAATTGTCCGATGAATGAGAATCTGTTTGAAAAGTTTAATGACATACTTATCGTCTCTTCTTTTAGTTTTCTTTAATGTTGAACAAGAGTTTATTCTAGTAGTCATCATTAGAAGATGTTATTTTTGAACATCATTCGAATGTTAATTGATATATTTTTTGAATATGAATAGGATTATGTTATTAGGAAAGTATAACAATTTGATGAAAAATAGAACGGTTTTAATAAGTAAATCATACAATTTTTGTGACATATTATTATCGAATGTAAATAATAGATTTATTGAAATCTATTTATTATGATTATTATTAACGTATAGATAATGATATTTTTAAATAAGTCGAACTATTTCTTTATATAGATAAATTTAATTAAAAAAATGAATTAAAATTCTATATTTTATTTTAACTTGTCTAAAAAAAATAACGTTCAGTGATTGAGTTAATCTTTGAATTTGTTAGGAAACAAAGCTTTGGCATTGTCATAATTAATAGCTTTCCATAATTGTTTATGTTCTTCTGATTTATTGTTTAAAAAGAATTGATCAAGATCTTTCGTAATATTACATACTGCAGAATATGGAGCATAAGGAATATCAGTACCAAATAAAATTTTTGATGGATCAGCAAATTGAAGAAGTGCTTGAAGTTGAGGAGCACTACTTGATATAGCTGTATCAAAATAAAATGAACGAAAATCTTCTAAAATTTCAAGTTGACTACGTGGAGAATTTAACATAGGCATAAGACCAACTATTGATATACGATGAGCAAGAAAAGGTAAAGTACCACCATCATGTGAAAGAATTATTTTAACATCAGGAAATTCAGCACGAGTACCAGTTATAACAAGATCTGCTACTGTTCGTGTTGTTTCTTGTGGATAATCAATAAGATGTGGATATATTAATTTATTAACAGATGGTATTGGTGGTTGACTTGGATGAATAAAAACAACTGTTTTTAATTGATTTAATTTAGCCCATATTGGTTTAAATGATGGATGACCAAGATATTGATCATGATTAATTCCATAACTAGTAAATAATGTATATCCATCAGGATTAAGTTTTGAATCAACATAATCAATTTCATTTAATGTACCTTCAATATCAGTTAAAGATGGAAGAGAAGCAAAGAATCCAAAATGTTTAGGATCATTTTTAACTAAATCAGATGAATATTCATTTAATTTTCTAGCAAAAACTCTTGCTTTTTCTTTATCATTATCATAAATTTTTGTACTAGGTACAGTAATTGAAACAATAGCTGTTTCAATACCTAATTGAGCCATATGTTCTTTTGCTTGTTCAATAGACCATTTTGGGGTTGGCCATCCATTAGGATCACCACCAGCTTCTTCAACAGCTTCAGCATAAAAATCAGGAACAATATGATGATGAGTATCGATACGACGAGGTGGTCTATCAAATATTATATCATTATTGTTTTCTTCAGTTTTATCTATATAAAAAAGAAAATAATAATGAATTCTTTGAACTTTTATCTTACCAATTGAATTTGTGTTGTTCTCATTTTTAGATATTTTATCAGTGATTGTTGGATATATTGAATGCGATGAATCCGCCATTAGAAAATATCAAAAATAAAAATGAATAAAATGATAAATTGATAATTTTATCTATAAAAAATTTAAACAAATTTTATCCGGATATAAAACACAAAAAAATTCGCTGTGAGATTGAATATGAGAAAGTGATGGTGCGAAATAAATTTTTAAAAGTCGTTACTTTTTGGGATTGATTTCGAAGAAAATTTTTTTCACCTATATAACGATAGGATACTATCGAATTCTTTCAAGTTTCATATGAAATTACTCACTCGAACAAACAGACGAAACCGTCGATATTTTGATGCATAAAAACCTAGTCAATGTTTCTAAACTTGCATATCATAAAGAAAGATAATATTTTATTGTATAAAAATGTGCGTTTCTGTTCGTTAATATATCCACTACTTTTACTTTCTGCCTATTCGCGAAGAGAAATAATGAAAAATCATTGAAGCATATCAATATGTTTGATTTTCGTCCTAGAATCAAATTATTTAATTAGATTTTTTTTACTGTATGCTGTTGAAGATTCTTTTGAAAATTTAAAATAAATAGATAGATAATTAATGAAACTGATGTCACTTAAATAAATCAATTATTATAATATCCTGAATTGTCATTAGTTTTCGTACATTCATTTGAAACATAAATAAAATTGTTCTATATGATTTTGTTTGCTTGAGATGAGACGATGAACACGTTTATATACATATACGAGTCATGGAAAGGGAGTGCTGGATGGCACTGAATATGAAAATTTCAATAAATTTTTGTTGATAAAATAATAACTGTTCGAAATATTTCATCTTTAGCAATATAGAATATCGTTATTGAAAACAAGATTGAAAGTAGAAATGAGCATGAAATTAAAGTTTTTGTGACATATTCATTTCTGCTATTTTTACTAACTTTAAAAATGAAAAGTATAAATAAATTTCGTGTCAATTTATGCGTTTTTTCGATATATTTAACTTTCAATTAAACAAAACATTTCTATACATATACGCAATTTAATTCAGTTTATTTTTCTATATTTCATTTTACTCAAAAAAAACATACAATACGTCTAAATTTTACTCTTCAATCTGTCAAGGATGTTCTTGTACTGCTCTTGGCGTGGATCATTCGGTGAGAACATTTTTTCTGCAATATTGATTGATTTTTCAATGAATGAAACTGCTTTCGCATAGTTTTCCCACTTTTCCTCTATCAAAGCAAAATTGGCATATATCACAGGCACATTCCCATGATTACCAGGAAGTATTTATTGTTCAATTTCAAATGCTTTTTCAAAATTAAAAAGTGCTCTAGCATCTTCACCCATAGACTGATACAACTTTCCAATGTAGTAGTAAGATGAAGCCAGATCCAGATAATTAGCAGGAAGTGATTCTTGTTGAATTTCAAGTGCTTTTTCAACATAAAACAGTGCTTTTGCATATTCACCCATCGACCGATGCACATCTCCAATAGAGCTGTACAGTAAAGCCAAATTCACAGGACTAGCAGCAACTGATTGTAGTCGAATCGCAAGTGCTTTATCGTAGTTAGAAAGTGCTTTCATATATTCACCCATATTGTGATATACAAGTCCAATTTGGTAGTACAATGAAGCTGACTCGATATGATTAGGAGGAAATAATTGCTGCCGAAGTCGAAGTGCTGTTTCGTAGTGGTGAATGGCTTCTTTATATTGCTTCATGTAAAATCGGATGTATGCAAGTTGATGGTTTAGGTGTGCTTTTATACGTTCGATGGCGTCGTGTTTCGACAATAGGCCTTTTTGTTCTAACATTAAAAGTAGTGGAGACCATGTGCTATATTCGGAAAAGATGGCTACACGCGTTTGATAAATCAGTTGGTGAAGATCCTTATCGTTCGTAGTAGATAAAGTTAAATCTACTTGGAAAACACCAGGGTAATCACTGAGTGGTTGAATATCATTGACGTGAAAAATAGAAGGCATTGTAAAAAGTATTTCATCTTGATTGATACCGTGATTACTAATATCTGAAATCGATGCAAATGGTATTGTTGGTTGATCAGTTGGAATCGTCATGACGAATAAAATACCAACATTTTCTGAGTTTGAGATACTTTCATGTGCAAAATTCATTGAGATTTCTCGATTCTTGGTCGTGCATAAGAAGTTATTGAATGATAATAATCCGCCTTTCGTATGTTGAAGTTTGTCGAATTGTGTTTTATCCATTCGTTGTCCACGATAAACAATGAATTTCGATTCAGCGTTTGATTGACGGCTGCGAAATTGTTCCGTGTGTAATTCTTCGATTTGTCGATGTAGATCAGCAATAAAAAATCCCATTTTAGTAAGAATATCTCCATCTAATAATCGTAAACCACGATTAAGCATTCGAGATAAAAAACATTCATTAGTGTACCACCATATTGGAGAATGTTTCGTTCTTTCCTGTTCAAATTTGTTGATGTTGCTCAATTCTTGATCGTTGTCTTTGAATACATCTCGAGCGTAATCGATAAATTCTTGTATTTGTTGATCGTTAAATTTCGTCGTTAAGAAGATTTCGTTTAAAGCAATTGGATACATAAACGAATGTTTAATTTCTTCTTTCGAAGAAACATCAGCTGCTTTGATGAAACTCATTGGAATCGAATCTTGTTCCCATTGTTGATTTGTCTTTTTCAGAGCGTCACAAATTGGTTCAATTTCGTTAAAGACACCTTTGATTTTCGACCAATTCTTGGTCCATATTTCATGAAATTGTTTGTCTCAACAGAATATGAAAATCGTGTCGAGCTGGTCGAGATTATGTATTTGTGGTACAATCTGTTGACTTGCTGATCCGGAAATAATCATGCACGCTTTCTTGTCATGTATATTCTCGAGAAATTCGATGCATTTTGTTCGATCGGTAAAAGTTTCAATGGAATGAACTGTTCGTCGTAATTGTGCAAGTGTATTTTGATGATCCGGAGTATTTTCATTTGCATTGAGCCATATCAATGACATATTTTGAAACATTCGGACAGTGGTGTAACGAATATGGGTGAGAGTATATTTGGAAAATAGTTTCATAGCCATATTGGTGAAAAATAAACTCAAATCGTTTAGATCATGGTGAATATGTAGAGCATTTACTTCCTCGGTAAAGTCGTTCTTCCTTTCTTTTTCTCTATTTTTTATTGTGAAAAACATATGCAGCGAAATCATTCAAGCGCGACGGTAGAAGAAGAACGAAACAAAATTTTGTTTGTTTTTATATCGTCCGTGCAGTAAAAAAGAAATGTATGAAGGAGACAACGTTTGCTGTGATTTATATATACATTACATCATTTTACCATCTTCATTTATACAAAACCTATGAACTTCTCATTGTTCTCTCGAATGTTGATATATCGCATGAAAAATTTAACCTTCAATGATTGTATATCGATACTTGATGTTAAACAAACGATTAAAACTCCAATAACTATTGATAAACTGATAAGTATTACGACAAAAAAAACAAATATTTTATCGTGAGAAATTAATAAATACTTGGCTTTTTCGAATCTGTGATTAATTACAGAAGGTATATTGCAAATTGCTCGAATATAAAGGCTGATAATCAGCACATCTATTAAAATCATATTTCGATGCGAAAAATAGATAGACACGTATCACTAGTTATCAAAATAATGTGCATTTTTATTATTTTTCATCGTATCTTCTCAAAATGATTTAGTATTGTATTTAGTTTGACATGAATATGGCCGTACTTTTGATTAACATTCGATGAGATCAAAGTTAATGCGATAGTTTGTTCGATTTCTTCAGAAAGAATATAATAATAATGAGTATTATGAAAAACTCGCTTCAAATCTGTCAAAATATTCTTTCAATAGATCATCCTAATAAAGCATTTTTAAAGATTCAGGTACAGAAACCGACATTCTATCGTATATATTTTGCATGTACAAGCATAATTGAGACAATACTGGTTCCCAAATATGCTGTCTTCGTTTCTATTTATTTATCTCAGTTATTTGAGTGTTTTGAATAATTAACTGGAGGACATTTTCTTCGAATAAAAAACTTTAATGTTTTGTTATAATATCTTAGTGAGAATTCCATTAACATACTGTAAGGACTTACCAGTTTAATCATGTTATTATGAGTTCATATCTGAGAAGTTTAAAAAGTATGTATAGGCGTCATAGGAAAAAGCTAAACGAAGTACATATTTATTCATTACATATTAAAAATCAAAATGACAATAAAAGAAAACATTAATACTTATTTCTCATAAAACAACATTCAATATACGCTTCGTATACAAGAAATAGAAAAAAAATTTATAAAACTGCAAAAAAAGTTTCTTCCATACGTTATACACAGTAAATCAGCAAACAACATACATTTAATTATTTTTAAATATTTCTTTCATAATAATTTCTAAATGATTACCTACATCAATAATTATCTGAAGTGGTACACGAAAAAACTCTCTGCGATTATTTAATCTATGATTTCTGAATAATTTATGCATCCATTGTTCAAAAAGTCTACAATTATGGCAAACATAAGATTTTTCAACGATAAAATGTAATGGAACACCAGTGGTATAAAGATTTTTCGCGCGTGTATTGGGATTAACAGTCGTATAGCCAATTTTATAAAGATTTGGCATGGCTTTATTACTCAGTACGTAAACATACCCATAATATACATAATTTATTGAAATATTAATGAATGTTTTAGGAATAGCAGCTAGAATCTCTGTATTCAGCTGATGAATATTAGACAGAGTCCACTGGTTGTTTATATTCTCATTCTTGTCAAGTAAAGTATTATTCTCAGTTGTGGCAGTATGTTCTGTACGTAAATGAACACCTATCTCGTCATCAACTTGCGTATACGGTGAAGATAAAGGAACTAAAATTTTAAGAAGCTTTTCTTTTAACTGGTTATCTAGTACGGAAACAAAATTCATATTATTTATTGTTTCATTAATATTGTTTTCAAAACTAATGAAAGCGTCTGAAATTTCGTTAAAAGAAACAGACAATCGACGATGTAGTTGCTTCGCAAATTCTATATCACTAACATTTAATTTATTGATAAATTTTTGTAAACTAGCTAGATATCTCTTTTGCGTACCGGATCCACTTACGTGACGAAGGTCATCACGAATCCATAACTCATCTCGAATTGTATCGCTCATCTGTATATTCATTATGTGTTTCATTTGGCTTTTCATACGTTTAAAAGTATTATTAATAGAAATATTGAACTTATCAATGAAATATTTGACTTTATCAATATATCTATTCAATATTACGTGAGAAAATTCAACATTATTTTGTGAAAATTTGGCTTTTAATAGTGAGAAAAGTTTCTCGCTGAAAATGACTTGTAAATCATCAGTATGTGTAACATTTCTGAGCATAGAATCAGCCGTTGGCAACTCTTTTATTTTATTTTCATGAATCATACCTGAACTTAACTCATGCGATATCTGCATATAGTCTCTACCAGTCAAATTCTTCCTTAAAGTTTGGTAATTCATTGTATAATATCCATTAGTCGATATATTACGTTTCTCTTTTCGCAACACTGGCCAGAAATATTCGTTCCATAATTTTTCACCTTCGTTTTCTAAGTATAGTTTTAATGGTCCTATTGCTTTTGAAAATTCACTTAGACATACATCCGTAAACAGTTTTAACTCTTCATCATGGATAATTGCATGCAATGGTTGTGATAATTCACCCGAAAGAATTTTTAAAAGTATATTAATACTGCTTACAATATCGAGTCGCGTTTCTCGTAACTCTTCGTCAACAACATTATTAAATTCTGTATCAACGAATGTGTTAAGACGATATTTATCATCTTCTGACCACTCACTATCTTCACATCGATTTTCTAAATAATAAATGGCTAAACCATCGATAAATTTGTACACATTTTCTAAAACAAAACTATCTGCAGAAATATCACCTGCTACATTCTTAAGCTTTTCTTTACACTGTTCTTCGAGTGTTGGATTATTTTCTTTTTTCTTTTCTTTCTGTTTCGCAACTGCGTTTCGATGAGTTACTACTAAACTTAAACGTTTTAATGAAGTCGAAGATTGTAAGAGACCTTTCAAAAAATTCAGTGTAAATGGTGCTCGTCCATCGCCACGAACAACCTGTACTAATTGATCACAAGTGGCTGCAGCTTCAGCTGCTCGAATCGTCATCACTTCATAACCATCTCCATAACCTGGTATATCAAGTAGCATAATATCACTACTTAGATCTGTAAACGGGCCTCGAATATATATCTTACTAACAATCGGCCACAACTGACCATTTCTAGAAGCTAAAGTGTGTAATTTCTGTTTTAATATTTTTAAATCATGGGTTGTGTACTGTTCATAGCCTTTAATCATTTTTTTTTCAATATTTTCAGGTAGACTATTGAGAGACACTTCTTGAACACTATTACTGCCAAAAAGATATTTCTGTTTCAACTGAAAAGCTTTTACCTCGTCAGGTAAGCCATTTTCTGTGTCATTTTTAAATGTTTCTCGTGTCTCACATGCGTCCGTGGATTCCAACTGCCATTGTTCTTTGGAGATAAAGTAGACAAACAATTGATAATAGGATTCATTCCATGAAGATATAGCGGAGATGGAAGCTGTGCATGTTTCTTCATAGTCTGTTGGTAATAATTCGCAGTTCAGAATAGAATTAATAAGTGATGATTTACCAGCACCAGCATCGCCAATAAAGCCGATTGTCTTCTGCTTGGTACTTTCACTTAACATCATTATCTGGTCCAGAAGTGGTTGTACTACAATTGACCAAATTTTATCTGTGTCCGAATGATTTGTTTTTAAATTGTTTTTTTTCATATTCAATTCCAATTTTGATTGCTCGTCAGTTTTCGATTGACCTCGCTTGAACAGATTTTCAAGCGGTATTCGAATTTTTTTTTGAACATACTCATTCAGTAATAATGACTGATTTGAGTGATCCTTGTTGACGAGATCATTTGTAGTAATATTGTTAGCCATGATTAAATGAGTCAGTTAACAATAATCAGTAGTAAAATATAGATATATTCTGTTTCGATCTTTAATGATTTATCGTAATAAAAGTTTGGTAGAAGTGTTTTTATTGCGTTGATACATTGCCCTTTATATTATTTTTAATATGATGCAAGGTTGTGAAATTACAATTTTTTTTTACTGCGTTCTAGAAAATTCTGTCACAAAGGAGCAGTTGTGCAACTCAAGGGAAGCGAGAGAAAGAAAAAAAATCCGTCATTTTTCCTTTCTTTACGCTCACATAAAGTCGGCTGGACTATTGTCAGATGAATCAACAGATTTTTTTATTGTTCCAATGATTGGCAACTACACTTTTGACTAATGACATTCAGATTTTACTTCTGAGCAACAAATAATTTCAAAATATTCCTGTAGATGTCCCTATGAGTCCCTTTATTGGTAACCGAAAGACAGGATGATAGAGAGAAGAACAAGAATAGATATAGAGAACGAGTGAAGAACGAGACGAATAACATGATGTATGTACGACTATATATACATACATAAGGAGGAATAATCCTATGTGTCATAGGAACATCTCGAAAGGGATATCTCCATATACATGTCTATGGAATATACCTACAATATCGAAAGTGTTATATATACAGGGTTGGAAATAATATTTTGCCAGAAGGCTACCGCTACTATTTTCAATAGAGCATGTAATGAATTTTATACCAAAAGAAAGCCCGTGAAAAATGGGGTTAACTGATAATAAAAAAAAGGATTATGGAAAGTTTAAACAATTTTTCATGGCATAATTTTCAAATTTAATTTTTGAATAGTCCTAGGGCATAGAAAAATCGAGTTTTTCTCGGAAAAATGAAAATAGCTTTGCTCTAATAATTATAGGACTAACTATGACTCAGAAGGTGCAATTTTTCTTTTGCGTTCTGTCGTCTGCTCCTCGTGGTCTTAGTGAATAAAAGGGATTTCTTTCTTATCAGAATGATCGAGTTTGGGCGAAAAGTATCGATGATATTGAAGAAGATGAACGTTACCGTGAAATGGTTAAAAATCAGGTGTGCATCGGAATTTTCGTTATATTTACAGTCAAGAAGTTACATTGGGTCATCAAAGATAAAGGTGAATCTTGGATTGGTTAATATTTTCGTGATATAATCTTAACTGAAAACGTAATTCTATTCTTAAAAAATGAAGAAAATGTTATCGATCCAGATGAAGTCGTATTTGGCCTGGAAATTCTCCAGATCTAAATGTCGCAGAACATATTGGATCAATCATCAAAGACGAAGTCAAGAAAAAAAGTTATCAGAAACCAGAGATTCTCATTATCTTGAAGAAACATAAGCTGTAATTTTTTTTGTTCATCATATCTATCGTATTGTATTAACATCTGATATTCTTATAAAATAAAAATTTAGTAAAAAAAAATGAATACAATTGATAAATCCACAATAAAATCGGTGGTAAATCGCGATTAACCACCAAACTTTCACTTTTATATTAATATATTCACAAGATTTAATATCAGAGCAGGAATTATTTATAATGAACTATATTCTACATATGATGATCAAACTTTTTCTTTTGCAACAGTTAAAAGATGAGTTGAATGGTTTCGTTTTCACAAAATTTAATTTAGTAATTAATATCAATCGGAAAATTAAAATATCCAAAAACAAAATTCAAAATGTTATATATTTGATCGTCATTTGATAAAATCAAGAGATTTTTCCATAACTTGAATAAATTATTTATGTTGTCTGATGATTATGGATAGAGAACAAGAGCAATATTATCAACATCACCATTAGCAATAGTACCTGCCGTACGAGTTATAGTCACTGTTACTGTAATAAAACGGGTACCAGCAGGCACAAATCCTTGAGTCTGACGAAAGAGTAAAGCTATTTTATTTCCTCTCGCACCGGCAAGAACTGGTCCTATAGTAATTCCACTACTAATTGTTTGATTTAATTGATTGAGAAAAGTTAATGAAATTTGTGCATTATCATTTTCTGCATTATATCCACCAATCCATGCTGAAAGATTAAACTTAAGAGCTTGAGTATCAATAAAATCTGGATCAGCATAATTAGTCAAATCAATTGTTTGCCACATTGATGTTAATGCAGAATTTTGACCAGCAAAATAACAGTTTCCTCTGTCACTAAAAACAAACGAAGTGACAATATGAAAGTCGCAGCTATTTTTCTTACTTTGGTCCCGGAGTTGTCAAGGTTTGTCTGTAGGAGAAACCGCCGTAGGTAACTTGTGAGATGGTTCCATTACTGTTCCATCCAGTTGGACTGGTGACTCCATTGCTACTTTGACAAGGACCATCTTCCGCATTCCCATTATTTACCATATTCACATAAAACACTTAAAAACAAATAAACTATAATATGGAAAAGTAATTGTAGTTTTCACAATTTGACTAGAACTGATAACAAACAGCAAAAGAATACTGGACTTATAGAATATTTATATCGAAAAGCCGCAGAATGGTCATATCTTCCGCTCTGTTGAGGAACAATATAAACAAAATCGATAGATTACCTGGAGCTGATGTTGTTCTTGTAGTTGCTGTTGTTGCTGTAGCTAAATAAAAAAAATCTGATCTATGTATACTTGCAAACATGTAAATCAATATATTATATTTGATATAAATATATTAGTCTATCGTTTTTTCAGAATGATTAGTTTGTTTGTTTTTTTAATAAAAGAAAATCAGTAGATTACTTGTAGTCAATGTTGTTTCTGTAGTCATTGTTGTTGTAGCTAAATAAAAAATATGAAGTAAATAATTTTATAAATATATGAATGGATATATCATAATCTGTGATTTTAATATTAGTTTTTTTTTAATAAAACAAAATCAATAAATTACTTGTAGTCGACGTTGTTTCTGTAGTTGTTGTTGTTGTTATAGCTAAATAAAAATTATGAACTATTGTATATTCTATCGAATATTAAGTATTAAACTATAGTTTTTATAGAGAATGTTCATACTATGAAACCGTTTTTCAACACTCATTAGTCTTTTTAACGAAAGAAAGTCAATAGATTACTTGTAACCGATGTTGTTTGTGTAGTTGCTGTTGTTATAGCTAAATAATATAAATATTATTTTATACGAGACCATCTTTCCGCAATCACTAGTTCTTTTAATGAAAGAAAATTGATAGATTACTTGTAGTTGACGTTGTTTTAGTAGTGGCAGTTGTTGTTGTAGCTAAATGAAAAAAATGTGAATTATGTATATTTATAAATATGTAGATCAATATATTCTATCTAATATAAATACTACATTAAGACAGTTTTTCAATACTCGTTAGTTTTTTTAATAAAAGAAAATCGATATATTACTTGTAGTCAATGTTGTTTGTGTAGTTGTTGTTATTGTAGCTAAATGTAAATATAAAAAAATATGAATATATTAGTGAATTAGTTTTTAAGACGATTATTCAATTTCAAGCTTCTTTTTAATTGATTGTAAGTTTTAATAATTTACTTTTAGTTTCAGTGATAATTGTTGTATTTGATGCTGGTTTAGATCTAAACAATAATCCAACAATAAGTGCAGCAATTCCAATGAGCAAAAGTATGCAACCAAATATACACAAATATGGACATGATGGACAACAACGAAAATAATATCCACTACGATGTCAAATAAAAATATTTAATTAATGCAGAACAATCCTATAAACAGTGTACCATCGTCTTCTGCGTCTCCTCTTTCGTTGAGTTATGTCATGAATATCACCTAGAGATTTTCTTCGGTTATACCATGGATGAAACTATTTTCAAAGAAAAAAAGAATATTTACTATAGCGAATGAAAAAAAAAAACAAGACTCACAGAGTTACGGTCAATGATTATACTACTACTGTATTCTCTTGTATTCAATCGAAACAAATCACTGGACGATGGACAACTTATTCTTATTGATGACTCAGGTGTATATGATTGATATTTATTAGCAGTTCTTATTATTTTTAAATCATTATCCCATTGATTATTTTTTTGTTGTTTGGTATCTAACTGTTGAAAATATTCTAATAAAATTATCTTAAATATATAGGAAATATATCAATTAACTTTTTTCACATGAAAACTATGAACAGTAGACGTAACAGTTTTCGATCGTGTTTGTTTTTTCAATAAATGATATGTTTTCTGCAAAGAAAAATATAAAACAAATTTTTGTTTTTAATTCTAATATTTTTATAAATAAAAATGCATCAGACTCACTTGAGTTCGATGAGAGATACAACGACGTAGTCTAGTTACAGATGATGTAGAATGTCGATTCGACAACATCTATGATTATCAATCGAATCTATCAATAAATAAAATAATCTAAACATGCACAATATATTCAATATAATAAGTAAGACGCATAATGTTAATATAAGACTTCATTTTCATCAGAAACTATAATTAAAAACTTGCTTATTAATGTAGAATAAAAAAAGCTATAGACGATCATGGTATAATTTAGTGTACTATGTGATCGATTTTTTGTGATTGAAAAAATCATAGATGTTTTAGTAACTGTTTTTCAAGGACAATGTCAAAAAATAGTTCAACTTGATGTTTTATGCTCAAAATTTCAAGCTTTTCAAAACGTTATTAAAAAAATGAGGATGTATTAATCATTGACGAAGAAAATTGCAGCACATTTGTCATGATTATTCTGTATCACATACAAGTTGTTTTTTCAATCCATTATATGATTATATCATTCTATGAAACTGAATATTCGTCATTAATAAATTTGATATATGACTTTATAAAAAAAAAATATTCTGTTTTTTGCACGTGAATACAAATAAAATAAAAAAAGTATCTTATTGTCTAAAATGAAATCCCAAAATGCTTTAAAATATCCTTCTCTTTTTCTCTCATTAATAACATTATATGAGTCATAACTAGAATGGAAGCCATCATCATACAACACGTATAATTATTCAACTTTTTTTGTATTCTGGAATGTATTTTTTTCTTCATCAAATCCATGTAGTAGATCAAATGTTATATGAAAACAAGGATTATTATCATAAAAACATTCCATTGTCGATGTAAATAATGATTCAATTGGATAACATCTCGTATAAAAATGAGGTAATGCATAATAACTAGCCTCAATAAATTGATTGATATTTGTTATATTACGCATTAATTCAAATAAACGTAAAAGATTATTTGGTAATATTAATTTAAATTGTTCAATTGTTGAATTTATTTGATTTAAATATAAAGTTTTTTCAATAAATTTATCATTAATAAATTGAATTTTTCCAAATAGAATCAAGTAAAATGAAATGTTAAAGATACAATTATATTATAATCCATATTGATGTTATTAAATCATTTCAATATATTTTTTGATATTTATAATATCATTTATTTGAATTTTTAATGGATTTTATTAAAAATAAATGAATATTTAAATATTGATTAGATTGATTATTATTTTTTTCAAAAAATTGGAAAATAAAATAAATTATAATTGGAATTCTAAACTGAAGAAAAACTTGTAAACCACCATATAAACCCAAAAGAGAAGTTATTAAATATAATGTTTCAACTCTTTGATTAATAATATATTCACAAAACTGTGGATTACATTCTGAATAATATAATGAATAATTTAATATTTCAAACTAATTTTCAATTAAAATATTTAAAGTTGTTGTTAAATTAAAACGACTATCTAATAATTTATTAAGTCTAATAAAATAATTTGGTAAAAAAGATGAATTGATAATAAAAGAAGTGATTCCATTGGCCAACATCCAACTTTCCAATCATCAACTAATTCATTTGAAGATATTTTTGTTATATTAAAATCACTTTTTAAATAACTTTCAATATAATCGTAACGCGAAAGATATTTGTAATCAATATGAACTTATCTTGTTGATATCAAAATGCATTGTTTCTTTCCAATTATCGAGCAAGGTTTTAGCCGGTGTCATGATCAAAATATTGAGAATGAGTAAAGTATTTCTAGTTAATTTGAATTAGTCGTCTATATTTTTCAATTTTCATAATAAAAAAAAGGACTAATAGATGACAGATCGATTGTTTCTTCCGAGATAATCAAATCTTTCATTAACCAATAAAAACAAATTTATCAAAATCATATAATATTAAGAAAAAAATTCTGATAAACATGTCAAAACTCAATATATCTCAAGCCATAGTATTTTGGATTTTTCAGGACTTTGCTAGTACTTTGAAACAAATTTTTTTTACCTGAAGATGCACCTTTCGAAGCTCTACAAGAATATATATAAAACTTATTTTAGGCACTTGAAAATCCCATACAAAAATATCACTTTTTGCAAACACTGTGAAAGGAGTTTTAATTTAAAATCACAGAAGATTTTACTCAAAATTAAAAAATTTGGCTTTAAAGGTAACTTTCGATGCTCTTTCAAGCTAGCCAACTTATTTTTAAAAAAATTTAGCGGCATCAAGCCCCCATGTTTTGGGTGGTGATCTCGTGGACCCTCTCTTAAACATCTGACCGAAAAAAAGGAGAAGAGAGAATAGAAATTTAGATAAAAAAAATATTTTATATAATTATTTGAAATATACAGATTATGGATGACCTGAAGAGGTCGCCACATTTTAAATAGTTGTGAGATTTTTGAAATAGCTATAGGGTTTAATTAAAAAATATCTCTTTTGAAACGCTGCGAGCGGTAACACTACTCCTCCAGTTCGTGATTGTGGTCATAATAAAATAAATGCTGCAGATATAACCAAAAAAGTCTATTCTTTTCCATCATATTTATTCATTCACTTTTTCGTTACATTGAAATCTTTACAAAAATCAAAATATGCTAAATTAGATTGACTTTCAAATGTTCATTCAAGTTGGTTTTTTTTTAGATTTAGAGAATGTTCCAAACGACGACAATAATTAGTTAACAGTATTCCAGTTCGTCAGCATTTATTGCTCGAGTATTAATTGCTATTATATAAAAAGAAAACGTTTCAGAGTAAATATTTTTTATCTTATTCGTTGATATCAGAGGCAAGTTTTTTTTCTCTTTCTGAAAGAAAGAGTTGCATGATCAAAACGACGAATACTCACTCTAGGGCACTTATCATCCACATATATTTAAGTAGAGCAAAATATTCTAAATTAGGATACAGATACGCAAAATAAAACAGAAAACTTTAAAAAAGAAAAATACAAAGTCCACTGACTCCCTCGAGTCTTATATCGACAAGTAAAACTTGTTTCGCTAAGATAAGAATATAAATACAACGAATTTTACTAGTTTTTTTCTTAATTTAAATTTCTTTTGCAATACAATATGGCAAACAAAGATATTTATAGTGAGTATAAGATTGTTTTGTAATATTTATATTATTATTTTTTAGTTGCATTGATTTTCGTGTCAATATTTATTATCGTTGAATCAAAGACATTTGAGAAACATATTTTTTCTCGAATAACTGAGATCGAAAGTCAACAATCAGGTAAATCATTTTCTAGTTCTTCTTAATTTCGCCAATAAATAAATAACTGTTTTTTAGAAGGTACATGCAATGATCCGTTTGATTCATGCCATACATATGCTACTCTTGGAACATCACTATCTGTAGTATCGAGGGATTTCAACAAGGACACTAAATTGGATCTAGCGCTTGTGAATATTTGTTGCGAAAGTATTAGTATTCTACACGGTACGGGAGATGGAAGATTTCCTCAGCAAACAAGATACGACGTTGGCAAATATCCATTATGTATCACAACGGGTGATTTCAACAAAGATGGTACACTAGATTTAGCAGTAGCTAACTATGGCAGCCATAGTATCAGTGTTCTGCTTGGGAAAGAAAACGGAACATTTGATAGACAAACACAGTATAGAGTTGGGGCTGGCCCAACCTTTGTAGCAACAGGTGATCTTAACAATGATGATAAATTGGATTTAGTAGTGATCAACATTCAGAATGGAAGTTTTAGTATTCTTTTCGGTAATGGAAATGGTACATTTAATAATCAAATAGAACGTTCAGTTAGCGAAGAATCATATGGTGTGACAATCAACGATTTTAATAATGATAACAAATTGGATCTAGCAATAACGTACATCAGTAATAATTCTGTTGGTATTTTTCTTGGTAATGGAAATGGAACATTTGAAAACAATGAAAATTATACTACTGTTGGCGCACCATCTTATATCACAGCCGGTGATTTTAATCATGACAACAAACTGGATCTGGTGGTGTCCGGCTATGAGGCTGATAGTGTCACTGTTCTACTTGGTAATGGTGATGGAACATTTGAACCTGGGAAAAAATATTCGACTGGCTTCGATGGAATGTCTATAGCGATAGATGATTTCAACAAAGACTCGAAATTGGATCTGGCTGTGGCCAATCACGAAGATGATAGTATCAGCATTTTACTTGGCAAAGGAGATGGAACTTTTCACCATTCTGTGCAATATTTTTGTGGTACGTATCCGCTGGCGATAGCAGTCGGTGATTTCAATACCGATAATATATCAGATCTGGCCACAACCTACGAATCAAATGTTGGCATATTACTTGGAAATGGCGATGGAACATTTGGTCCTACAAAAAGATTTTTACAGGACGGTTCACCATTCTTTGTAAAAGTAGCTGATTTCAATAATGATACAAATCTGGATATGGTAGTGTCCAACAAACTTTATGGCCGTATTAGTGTTCTGCTGGGTAATGGAAATGGCACATTTCAGGATCAAACATCCTATGGAGTTGGTTCTAGGTGCACCTTTGTGGTAGTAGCAGATTTCAATAACGATAGCAAAGAAGATTTGGCAGTGGCGAATATGTTTGCTGCTACTGTAAGTATTTTGCTTGGCAATGGAAATGGAACATTTCAAGGTCAAAAACTGTATTCAATTGGTGATGAACCAAATTCAATGGAATCAGGCGACTTTAATAGTGACAGCTATTTAGATCTCGTCGTGGCCAACAACGTGGGTTTGGATGGTACTATCGGTTTTCTTTTCGGTAATGGCGATGGAACATTTAAGAATCAAACGACGTATATATATCCTGGAAGAGCAATTTTTGTGGCAGTTGGTGATTTCAACAAGGATAACAAATTGGATCTGGCAGTAATTAACGATGGTGGATGGATCATCGGTATTCTGCTTGGTAATGGAGATGGAACGTTTCAGAATAAAACATATTATCACGTTAATTCAAGTGCGACGGCTATGACAGTAGCTGATTTCAACAACGACTCCAACTTAGATTTAGCAGTTGTTAGCAATTATGCGAATATTGTTAGTATTCTACTCGGCAATGGGGATGGAACTTTTCAGAATCAAACAATGTTTTCAACTTCTGATGATCCAGATTATGTGATAACAGGTGATTTAAACAATGATAATAAACTGGATTTAGCAATATCCAACAATCATGATAACAGTGTTAGTGTTCTCTTTGGTAATGGAGACGGAACATTTCAACCAGTGAAGACATATATATCAGGCGTCTCACCAACATGTGTAGCAATGGGTGATTTTAACAATGATAATAAATTGGATCTAGCAGTAGCCAACTCCGGTGAAACTGGTCTAGTCCTTCATAATCCCGTGCTCACTGTTTTTATGAATTTATGTACGTGATTTACTTTTCAAATCTTAATAAATTGACTAACTCTCCAAAATTCGAGATATGCCACACTACTACTATTGATATACTAAAACGAGATTGGAGAAATACTTTTTTTTATTAAGATATTACACTACAACATGCCCTAAATTATTTGATGCAAAAAATAAAATACAAGACATAGAACACAATCGAAAAAAGTATACTAGAATAAAAAAAATTTAAATTAGGTGTCGATAAAAGTCTGTTGAATTTGCTTCGATTTATGACAGTTTCAAGTCAGTTGGTGAGGAAAAAAATTTATAGTTTGCGTAAGTCTATGTGATGTATTTGTTTGCTGAAATTGGGTAATCTGTCTCTTCACTTTAGAAGTTTTCTTAACAGACTTTACTTTGATTTTGACCTCTTATTTCATCAGAAGTATTGGGGAAAGCTCGCAGTACATGAAATTTTCTGCATACCTTTATCTCATCAATATCTCAGTCGAGTTCGAAGATGAGCATGATTCGTTCAGGATTTCCTGAGTTAGACCCTAAAGTATTCTCATTTCCTATGAAAATTTTGATCTATGTCAATTTGTGCAAATCAAAATTTTTTGTCATGGTCCAAATAAAATCCCAAGTATAATATATCATTCGATAGAGAATTTTTCTGACTATAAAATGATGCTAAATTGTAGTTACACATGTGCTGCACTAAAAGTTTTTTCTGCACCACAATGTCCAAAAACTATGAAAAATTCACTTATACTGACACTTTGTCTGGATCATAAGTGTTTATTTTCCATATAGCTAACGTCACTTTTGTCGGAGTAGGTAGGCCACATTAAGAGCTACAAAATGAGGGTAAATTATAAAAATAAATATGCAAAGTTCATGTTTTTCGCACCACCATAATGTCGAAAATCCAGTAGTGTCAAACGTGAAACTTGAATTCAATTAGTGAAAACTTGAAGGTTCAAATATTTAAATATTCAATAGTTGAATATTTGAATTCAAATTTTACGTTTAACATATATGCGGAACTAATTCAGCGCCACGTCCTGCGAGACAAAAAGAGGACATTCGCAAGGCCTAAGGGGTAGTTCCTTAGTGTGATCAAGGTCAATCTGTGGTCAGCTTTACTTTTTGAAGTACACATAACAATCGGATTTCAATCCGATGTTTCCGCATTTATTTTTGTTAAAAAAAAAGATTATGGCAAATATAATAATTTATATAATATTATTTAATTTTTTCTAATAGAATATTTTAATCATGAACATGTTCATTTATATACATATATAATAATATTTTTATTTAATATTAATATTTTCAAAATACGGATGATTATAGTGACAAAATATCATCAAGAAAATCGAATGTCAGTAGTTTAATAAATTCATCTTCAATAAATGAAAGAAGTAAATCTCGTGAACATAGGATTTAAAATTATGTTGATACAACACTTAAACAAAAACTTCAAATATTGCGTATGAATATACTTGAACATTCAATATCTGATGAAAATAATCGTTTAACATCAGTTCCTGTTAATTACCATTAAAACTGATTTTGTAAATTATATCTCAACATAATTTAATATCAATTAATATTAAATTACATATTAGAGTTAAAATATTAAATACATTTCGATATGTCAATACTAATAAAAAAAACGATATTATTCTTTTTTTATATGAAAGACAATTAATTAGAGATGATAGCAGACATTGGATACTGAGTAAAATACTTAGGACTTTTCGTACTTTTACTTAGCAAAATCCAAATACTTAAGTAAATTTTTCAGTATCAGTACATTTACTTGTACTTTCGATACGTACTTAAATATTTGTACTAACTTACTTAAGTATTTGTACTTTTAGTACAAAAATGTACTGAAAAAACAATTAATTGGAATCTTTTTTTGTGAATGAATCTCACTGTTAAATCTTGTTCGATAACACTTGTTGAATCTTGACAATGAAAAATTGTGAAAGGTTTATAATGCATAAGTAATGAATGATTTTATTTAATAAGAAAAAGTAGCTGAAGATCAAACCACTTTTTCTTCTGAGGCCCAATAAAATTAAAAAAATACATAAAAAACAATAAAATAAAATAAAACATCTGACAGTCAAAATGAAAAGAATTGAAAAGACCAGGTAATAGATCAATTTAAAGAAAAGCTTAATCGACGTGAACATCTATAAATATGATTAGAAATGAAAATCATCACTCTTCGTTCAAAAAGAGCATACTGACTTTTTTCTTTTATTTCGCTTGGATCGTTGATGATAATCTTGAATCATTCCTGTTCGATCTAATTCATCATTATTATTCAACTTGACATTTGAAAATAAACTGGTGGTTCCATGATGAGTGACTCGAGAAGATCTTGATAAATGACTGCTTTTTATAGAACTATTAGTTTTCGATAACGATGATTTTTTCATCGAATAATCACTTTTCTTCGAGTTTTCATGCGACTAGAATAATAATATCTTATTTTAAAAAATGTCAGCATATAAAAGTCATAAATACAGAAGAATTCATTGATATTTGTCTTTTATGATTTGGAATCTATTTTTAAAAGAAAAATAAAAAATATCTAAAGAATACATATTTCTAAAATTCTGACCGATGATAAATTGCTATTATTTAACTGAATTTTTTTTGATAATCCAATAGTTACATGAATGATATTGTTCGATCGTTTCTTTTTCAATGACGATGGATATTTATGCTAAATTTTAATCAATTGAAAATAAAAGTAGAACATAAATTGGTCTCACTTTATGAATAATTGATCGATTATGACGAGAATGATGTGAAACTAATACAATACTTGATTTTCTTCTTTCCATTACTTTACAATTCTTTTGTTCATTCAATTCCAATATCTTTATTCAAACGAGACTATTCTTTCTTTTTTTTTACATTAAAATAATAAGATGCAACGTATACCACTTCGTCTAGCTGTCTGTATACTTTTTCTTTTCTTTTTAAATTCATGATGAATTCTGATTATTTTTATTTACAGGATGATATATTCATAGAAAAGAAAAAGAAACTCAATCTATCAATTCATGATTATTTCAATATTCAATTTCTTTATTTCGAAGCCAACTCATTCTTTTTCCACGTAAAAGTTGACTTGAAAATTTTATCTCTTTTGAAATAGTAAATAATAATTGGAGACTCGTAGCATGTGTTACATCACCAATAGAAATAATATTTTCATACTGATATTTTTGCGTATAAACATCAACATAGATAGCAAAAGAATAATTTACTTGTTTTAATTTTTCAAGAGATATTATCTTTTGATTTTTATATTTGATTGAATCTTACATTTATTATATAAAGAATTGAATAATATCGAACGATGTATACCAATACCAAAACAATCATTATAGGACGTAAGAAATACTTGTTGATGATTATGATAAGTTCATTATAAAGGTCGATTTATTTTTTAATATTTCTGTCACAGTAAAACTTAAAATTTAGGAAAATTTAAAATTTTCCTAAATTTTAAGTTTTACTGTGACATATACATAGATATCAATGAACGAAGTCAGATTTGAAGCGTTTCAATTTCATATACTTAAGAGATATTCTGAATAATGCAAATTATGAACTTATTATGGAACAATATTTTTTTTCGAAATACCATTGATTAGTTTTTTGTGAAAAATTAGTCCCTAATCATCTTATTATGTGTGAAATCTACAGATGATAATGTCAATTACTTTTATTCTTAGTAAATTATCTACTAGATTTTCAATCACTGTAATGATACTGAATAGCATCAAAAATATAGTCTATTTGCACTGTAATTACTTTTAATCCATGAACAAACGTGCTTTTGTGTCAATTTCATAAAGATTACCCAGCTGATTATCTCTATTTTATTGAGAGAAGAAACTATTGTGGATCAAATAAATATTCTGTTCAAGATAAGTGGAATACATGAAAAAAATATTTGAAAAAAAGTCGAACTGTTAATAGGTCAAATTAAAATCATAAATTAGTTTTTCTTTATTTCTTTATCATGGTCGATATAACTCAGCACTTGCCAAAGCACCACTAGCATCAGTTCCACCAGTAACTAATACTTTTCCATTTGTTAATACAGATGCTGTATGAAGGAGTCGAGTATTATTCATATTTCCAGTGAGTGTCCACATTCCTGTTGATGGATCATACAGCTCAGAGCCTGTCAGAATACTGTTACGATCAAGTCCACCAGTAACTAACACTTTTCCATTTGTTAATACCGATGTTGTATGGAATTCTCGAGGACTATTCATATTTCCAGTGACTGTCCATGATTCTGTTAATGGATCATACAGTTCAGCACTTATCAAAGTGAAACTATCATTATTTCCACCAGTAACTAATACTTTTCCATTTGGTAATAAAGATAGTGCATGACCATGTCGAGCATTATTCATATTTCCACTAGGTGTCCACATTCCAGTTGATGGATCATACAATTCAGTACTTGCCAAACTATAACTACCATTGAATCCACCAGTAACTAGTACTTTTCCACTTGCTAATACCAATGTTACAAGATCACGTCGAGGATTACTCATATTTCCAGTGAATGTCCATACTTCTGTTGATGGATCATACAATTCAGCACTTCTTAGCATATTATTACCATTATTTCCGCCAGCAACTAACACTTTTCCATTTGGTAATACAGATGCTGTATGATCTTGTCGAGCATTATTCATATTTCCAGTAAGTGTCCATAATCCTGTCGATGGATCATACAACTCAGTACTTATCAAAACGTGTCCACTATCATATCCAGCAGTAACTAGTACTTTTCCATTTGTTAATATAGATGCTGTATGGAATATCCGACCACCATTCATATTTCCAGTAAATGTCCATAATCCTGTCGATGGATCATACAACTCAGCACTTGTCCATGAAATACTATGATCAAATCCACCAGTAACTAATACTTTTCCATTTGTTAATACAGATGCCGTATGATCTTGTCGAGCAACATTCATACTTCCAGTATTTGACCATTCTATTAATAAAAATTTATCATATTCAATTTAGAAGAAAAAAAGCCTCATTCGGATGATGGAATATTTTTTCGAAAATTAGCTTCTACTCTTTCTGGTACTCAAACATATAGATGCCTCTGTTTTTCAATGTTATAGCAAGAAGAAAAAAAATCTCACTTTGACTTGCACGATAACAAATAACACTTGCTCGATTGTTTCTAGATGTTTGAATAATACCATTTGGTTTACACCATTCAGCAAATAATGAACAGCTTTTTTTATCATTGAAATAGACAGCTGTCCGACAATTACTTTCATGAAAACATTGGGAATGACATGATTGAATCGAAGCATCTTTTAATAGTGATATATTACGAAGAAAAGCATAAGGATTTTCAGGTTCATAAATTGTAGATTGATGAATTTTAACTATTACAATAGCTTTGATCATTGGGAGTAAAAGAGTAATTAAAAGAAAATACATGTTGTCTGTTGAGAAAAAAAAATGTTTACAATCTGAAAAAAAATGGAAATAAAAAAGTTGAAATAGTCATGGATTGAAATATGAACTCCTAGTTCTTTCATATTTGATTAAATATTATCATTATTATTATGCATGGTTGAACAGAATAATTCGAATCTATTTGCAAGAATTCTTTCGATGTTACATAGTCAATTTCTGAGATATTTTACTAGAACTTCTACTTGTTGTTTGATAAATAAATAAAAAGTCATTAGCGCAATCTCTACTAAATTGAAAATGTGAAATATGATCTTTAAATCTATGTATCTAGCTTTAATTTCAAAACTTCGAATGTAAATATATCCACATAATGGACGATAATAGACAATAGATTTATATTAACTTTTGCAAAAAATTGTTAATAAATAACTAAAATATTCATCATGGAAACTATTTGAACCTTAATAACCTTTATCTTCAAACAAGCGAAATGAGAAGCTTTCAAAAGAATAAACATTTAAAATAACATACTGTGAATTTAACACATAGCAAATATTTTTTTTCAAAATCAAATAAAAACCTTACTTATTATTTTTTAATTTTGATTTATTTGGATTAAATGATTTCCAATATATACAATAAGAATCCATATATAGAATGAAAATGATAATTAAAAAAACCTTTTTCTTTATAAAGCATCTATTAAACTAATATTTATATGTGTCCTACTTTTTTTAAAAATATAATCATTATCTTATCTAAAGATTTATGTTGCACACAATCATCATCATCATCATCATCTTTATAAAAGAACAAAAAAAACATTGTCATCTTTTAGCTGCAATTTTAACTAAACACATTTCTATGTTCTTAAACACAATAAGCAGAATTTATTTTTTCTTGTTATATGTCACCGCGAATTTCATTTGGATTCGTTTTACTAGCACAAATATACATTTAATTAGTACACATATTCTGAAAATTTGCTTTTTATAGAATAGGAATTTGCATATAATGAAGTGTGGTCTAACTCCATAGAAATTCAATTAAACTAAACTATTTGAAGAAAAACTATCCGGTTAGCAAATAAGTTCTGCACGTTTTTGTGTTTTGACTCAACAACAAGTTAATTTTTTTAACAAAGATATGCAAACATCAATCAGCAATATAATTGCCATATTGTTTTCAACAATCTTCGCCCATCTTTAATAAATATTTTATTCAAAATAATAGAGCGAATTTAACTTCTTTTTATCGACATTTTCCCCGCCGTTGTTCTAGATATTCTATGCGAGTCTATCTTTAATATCATACATTTTAATAAAATCCAAATACTTTCATCTTCTCAAATTACATATCTCTCAGTATTATTTTTTTTCGTTGTTTAATCATAATTTCCTACTAAAATTAACGTTAATAGTACTAGAAAAAGGTATTTTAATATAACATCAAAAAGTCTATCTATAGAATTACTCAAATATTATTTCTCGAATATATTTGAAAAAATTGAAATATACCTCATGAATACTGTTTAGATTAGATATCATTTTCTCGTTAATTTAACTTCTTATGAATGTTATCTCTATTAAACTAAAGACTGTAATAAAAAAAAAAGAATCATATATTTAATATCATTTTCTCGAAAGTACAACCTATAAAGATGAATATTGAAAATCATGTAATAGATTATATTTCATTTTTAATTTGCGAAAAATTATTTCTCTGATTAAATTTATTTTTAAAATTGATAATTTTCTTAAATGATTTAATATACCTTCAAACGTGTATCGTGAATGTATATAACATTGAACCACGTATATAAATACAATCAATTGTTTTTTCTCATTTTGGTATTCAATTCAAATAACTAATTTCTTTATATCGAAAAGATACCTTTCTCTAAAGATGAATACTTTAGAATATAACGGTAAAAAAGAAAAATAGTACACGCATGAATGACTACACAATAATGATTCATTATACATCCCGAGTTTCACCT
>Ga0209914_1001251_pt1 | contig 26811 bp, 27 predicted proteins | sample ThiBiot_500_plan_FD_183949 | JGI IMG/M metagenome (GOLD analysis project Ga0209914, IMG submission 183949) | Wastewater bioreactor microbial communities from Cape Town, South Africa - Thiocy_cont_500_plan (SPAdes) | ecosystem: Engineered > Bioreactor > Thiocyanate-remediating > Anaerobic-Aerobic...
GTGTGCTTTTCTCCCTGTCTTCGCTTGCACAACCTCTGTACACTTATGTGCTGTGACATTTACGCAAGAAAGTGTGCACCAAATTTACTGTAAAATTTCTGCGTCCGGAATTCTTGGAAGGAGGAAGATAGGATATTGATTAGGCCGCCGCTACTTTTCTTCCCTCGAGAAATATATATTTTTTCTTTTCGCTGTCCTCACGTAGGGGAGAGGAACGCACGGCAAGAGAGTAAGGAGATTCTCTTGATCCTTTTGGGGGGAGGAGAAGCTCTTGAATTTCACCTTTCTTTGGTGAGTTAGGAATTAACTGGTCTTCTTTGAAGAAAGGGAAATATTCATAGGTTCTTGTCCCCTCCCGTTTAGTTTGGCATCTTAGACGGTTGCCATTGATGCAGGTCCACATTATCGCAAAAGGGCAACCACCTAACCCAGGACACTAAAAGAGTTGCCCTATATGGCTTAAGAGCTTAACATGGAAACAGAAAAAAAAAAAAAAAAAAAAGAATACCACCCAACTTTCCTGAGCCACCACGATCCCTAACATAAGATGAAGTCGTCAGGGTGTTTTTGTTTTTGATGTTCAGGTTTTATTACTCTCGCCACATATGGGCAGGGAGAAGAAACAACAATTTCTACTACTTCAAGATGAAGTATCTACAGGCTTCATTGGTGAGGAGAACTTGCGCGCTTTTTCTGCCTGCATCTTCTGTTTTGAAACCTATGAGCGAGCAACGGTGCGAGTTAGAGGGAAACCCAAGAAAAACCTCCTCCCTCATCTTACCACTTGTGCACAGCCTTTGGTTCGAGCGACAGCAGCTGGGCGATGTGCTTGCGCAGGGCGAGGTCGGGGCGGGGATCCTCGTGAAAGAATGCCAGTCCAGAAGATCTTTCTCGTGTGCAGCGAATCTTCTCCTCGCGACATTGCCACCACCAGGAGAAGGGCGAACGAGGAAGTTCGCTTGCGGTTGCAAAGGATCGCCGGATGAGGGGGAGATCGTCATCATTACCGAGTTGGCGAGAAGATCGAGGCCAGCAGTGGCTGCTGCGAATTGCTCGCGCAGGTCCACGAAGAAAGGATCGAGCGACGCAAAGGGGGCGCTGTACTCGAAGAGCGTTGTGCCTGAGCCTTGAGGTTCCTTTGCGCCCTCGAGAGGATGGTCTGGATCGGGAGGAAGGATGACTGTTGCCGTTGTTTCCTGTTTTTTCAGCTCCTCCTCCTCCTGATTCAGGAGAAAGGAGACAGAGTGTTTGTTCTGTTGCTCGCCCCGTTGCGCCATCGTCGTTCGTGGTTTGGCTATTATTTAGTTGTCGTCGTTCGTTTGTTCGGACATAGGAGGTGGGTTTACCATATGCGTGCTGTTGCCTTGCAATCGCGAGACATTCAATTGACAGGAGGATGGATTCTTCACCTCCCCACCGGTCGCTTCTTCAAAACATCTCCTCCTCCTCTTAATATAGGGGGGAAAAAAAAAAAAACTCTCGCAACCAACTGAGGGGGGGGGTGCGGTGCCACAACAGCCCTTGCGCCTCCTTCCCAGCTTGTTCTTGGAAACCTCTGCCATAAAAGAAAACGACGAAAGGAGATAGGGGGAAAAAAAAAAAAAAGACTCTACAACAGGGTCCTCTTCAAGTGAAATACCAAGAAGAGGGAGGGGACCACCTCGGGGCCTCGCGGTCCACTTGCGCAGAGGAGAAACAGTAAACTCTTGTCTTTCCAACGCACACCAGGAAACAAGCAAGAACACACCCACGGATATAATGAACGGAGGAGATGTGAGTCCAACCGAAAAGACTCCGGGGAGGCCTGTTGGTAGGGATGATGGATGCAGCGTGCAGTCTTTATCATCCAAGATGCCCAAGACATGACAAGAGGTACGCAGGAGGCTGTTGGCAACCAGGTGCGACTTGTCTCACACACACCCCAGCCTGATGTGTGGACCTCGTCAGCCAGCCCTCTAGGGATAGAAGCAAGGGGAAAAGGTGTTTCTTGAAACATAAGCCGCTAGATCTAACAAGCTTCTGGGGGAGGTGGAAAGGATGCAAGTCTTTGGAGGCGCTCCGCCATCAAAAAAAAAAAAAAAAAACCAAATTCTTGGAAGCAGTTTCACCGAAATGTGTGGCCGAGCGGCCGGGAGGCCGGGCCCCTTTGGTGGGAAAAATTTTTTTTCGTTTGACTTAGAAATTTTTTTTTTTGGTGGCACCCTCCTCGGGGGGGCAAGGGATGCTCTTCGGTTTGGCGCCCGGGTAAAGGGGAAGGGAAACGGCCTCCTCTTTGTGGTCAAAAGGGAAGAAAATCGCTGCTGGTCCTCTCAAGGGCCCGGCTGGCGGTGGTTGAAAGGGCCCGGCTACTGGCAGATGTGTGAAAAAGGGCCTGCACACCGTCAAAAAAAAAAACCCTCTCTTCTCGCACAAGATGAGTCCTCAGCGCGGAACCAAGCAAACTTTTGCCTTGTTTTTTGTGGTCCGTAGGATTTTGTGTGCGCGTCATTTTGAGATGAGTGTTTGATAAGATGGGCGGGCGCACGCAAAAAAATCAAACTCCTCGCACAACAAAAAATACCTTGGTTTTTTTTTCTTCTCCCCCCCCCCCAAACAATGTCTACATGCAACGCACCCTCTTCTGTCTGTATGCGTAAAGTTGTTCAATAATACATTTGAAGAGAGATAACATCCCTTTCCCAAAAAAAAAAACCCCCTAGTTGAAAGGAACTATGACTACTTGTGAGGAACCAGTCACCTCATCTTGCACATCCAGGAAACTTTGGGAAGCCAGTGGGATCGCTTACTCCCATTCCTTGCAATCGAGATTTTCCCAGTTCCTTTCATCCAAAATTTATGTTGGTGGGGTTTAACAAAAATGGAAGGGACGCTAATGATATCCATTGGGTTGAAAGTGAACACCATCACTGCCTTTGCAGTTCTTTGACCGTCGAATTCACCATCCGTCCCTAATGGACTTCACAGAGGAATCGAATGCTCTCCCGCCCCGCCCCCACGCTCGCTGTCCTATGCAGCCCGCAAGAGGAGAAACAAAAGCGTCAAGATTCATTTCGAGAAGGTCTCCATTAACGGTTCTTCAGTTCAGTCATCGATCGTGCTACTTGCGCGTATCTCAGGGAAAGCAAAAGCCCATTCCGGTAAGCCCGTGTGGCTGGCCCTACGCCCCACGGGAGGGAACCGATGCTAACGAACGAAGTTCCAACCGTTAAAAAAAAAAAAAATTGCGCTCGCTTTCCCTGCCCATATTGAACGATCAAGAGTCGTTCTCATGGTAAACTCCTTCACATTCGAAATTCAAACCCTCACCATGGAATTCACGCTTCCATAACAATAATTAAGTATAAAAGTTGTGTTTATTCAATAAATGTGCTTTTCCTTCTTCCTTTACTCCTGTCTTCTACAGCGTCTCCGTTCAATACGGATACACTGCCAGGGAGGAGAGAAAAATCGCGGTGTCTACAGGTTTTTAAAACAAATGGACCAAATTTCTTTGCGGGATTTGAATCGGCATCGGTCTAGGCATCATCGGTCGTAACTCCAGTATCACGCTATGACATACGTGTTACCAGCTCGCATACACGAGCTCTTGGGGGACACCAGGTCATCTACACGCAACGATAACATCAGGGAGTTTGCGCGAATCATACATGGCTTTCAGCTGCACAACATTACCAATATGGACAACACCCAAGCGGCGACAGAGCTCAACGATCTGGATCTACTTTACCAAGCTGCTGAGAATGCCTTTAGCACTGCGAGGTACTTTTTTTTTTTTTTTTTTTTTTTTTTTTGCAGTTGTTTTTTCCCCTCTATCTCTCAACAAGTCATTGTACCTTAACGTGTGTGTACTCCATATGTCAGCAACACTACCCAGCATTGGCTCAATGCGCCACAACTGTATGATAAACTGCTCGTAGTGGAAAACGACTTCCGCTTCAGAGTGCAGCGGAACATCGTCATCCTGAACAACCAGCTCCACAACTTCAATATCCCTATCATGGCGGCAACGGGATACAATCTTGATAGTCTGTTTGCGTAGGGAGTTCGTATCAAGTATGGATATACGCTTGTGCCCGACAGTGTCATGTATACATGTCAATAGTTGTACCTAAACCCCCCCCCCCTCTTCGAAAAAAAAACACAATAAACCTACCGTGATGCTGCACAAGAGTGTTTTTATTAGCTTTCATTTCATATTGGCAAGGGCCTGAGCTTCCTGATGATGTAAGTGGGGAATGCGGAGTGTCCATATCCATAGGAAATGCAAAAACCGCCAAAATTTGTAAATGTATAGTGGAAGCCCTTAGACAGGTCCAGCACCTGCCATCCTCGTAAAGTTCCATTTTTTTCCCTTCAAATGTATGGGCCACACTCTCGGGGGAGGAAAAAAAAAAACTCTCATCATACCTTCTCCCCCCCCCCCTCTTCCAAAGAATCTCCCAATTGATGCAAACAAAACAAGCTGGAAGAGTTTGTCATGTATTTTTTTCTTCTTCTTCATCATTATTATTTGATACAACGTCAAAGAAGTTGGTTGCCTCTCTCATACGATGTTGAGCTCAGTAAATTGTGCCGTCAATTCCTCACAGAGATCTCTGGCGGCGGTGTTGCCGAGAGTCGAATAGCACTTGAAATGTTTCTTCGTGAAGAATTGGTTGGCTGTCGAGTCATGCGGGAACTCGCCGCAGCAGCACGAAACGGTGCAGAAGGGGCAACAGCAACCACTCGGTGGGTGTTTCAGCCTGAATTGGTTCCTGCTGCTCTTGAGGTAATACAGCATCGTATAATCGCTTGCTTCGTCATCATCATCATCATTGTTCTCAACATCCTCCTCCAATGTTGCTTCGTAGACGTAGTTGTCGTCTTCCAATACTTCCTCCTCCTCGTCTTCCACCACCATCCTTTCTCTTCCGATTGCTTTTTCCATGCTCTTTTCCTCATCTTGTCCCTTCCTCTCCCTGACTTTTTCTGGCTCCTCCTTCTCCTTCTCGCCGGATTCGTTTCTCCTTTCCCTTGCCTCCAGCATCTCCCTTGCAGTCGCCTCTCGTCTCATGGCGCGAACCAAGATAGGATTTTCCTGTTTCTTCCAGATGATCTTCAGGGTAAGGTGCGTCTGGTGCACCGAAAGGCTTTCCTTCTTGAAGAACTTGAAAATGTCTCTGTTTTCAGGCAGTTTAATCCACCTCCCTTCGATCCTCCGGCCGTCCTTTGTGGTGTGGGGCTTCTCCCATCTGAGGGGGATGTAGCGGTAACCCCTTTGCTCGATCCTCTCCAATGCTCGCTTTATATCGAGACACTCGTAGGTCGGGTCGGCCGCAACATCCACGACGACGATGGTCGAGCACCTCCTCATGAGGAGTTGTTCGACCCCGAGGTTCTCCAGGTGGCCGCCATCGGAGAGGTACAGGATGGGGGGAGGACGCAGCAGCTTGTGGGAGTATCCGAAGCCTTGGTACAGTCCCATGAGGAAAGGAGAGTACAGCACCGACCGGAGGAAGACCTTGTCGATCTTATCCAGCACGAAGTGCACGAAGTAGGGCGCATTGCGATCCTTTGCGGCTTTCTGCAGCCTCTCCATCGATCCCGCAAAGAGCCCCGAAAGAAAATACAACAGGTACCCCACAAACGCGCTCGTCACCACCACTTTTTGCCACAAGCTGAGAGAGAGTGAGAGATGAGCTTATGTTACACAAGTACAGAAGAGCGGTTTAATAAGTTTACCCCGAAAGGAGGTTGCCCATTGCGAGCGCGAAGAGGACCAGCAGGTGAACGGACATCTCGTACACTCGCATGTGGAATTTTGGCGGGAATGGAAGCCAATCCCCGAGGCCCAAGGATAGATAGGATTGCAGAGGGCGCACGACATGATTTGCATACTCTCCCATGCTTGCTGCAATCGCTGCTGCAGACACGGCCATCGCTCGGGACATTGAGAATCCCGGCAGCTACAGAGATAATTTGCTTCTTGTCTGTACGGTGTGATATGCTGTGTAGGGGCGTGCGGCTTTGGGAAGGGGGAAGGGGGAGAAGGGGTGTTGCGTGTGGGGATGGCATACGAGGGGGTACCTGTGACGTTCTCATGTAGCCCGTTCTCTTGCTTCCACAGAATCGCGGTGCTAGGGAGAAAAGGTGAAACGGCTGAACTCGCTTCTTCCTCTTTCGCTCGATCTCTTCTCTATCCAGCTGCCCGAGCTTCCCCTTGTGCCCGTCGTCTTCTTCTTCAAGCTGCTTCCCCGCCTCACGTCTATTGGTCGGATGATCCTTGGCAAGCACGAAATCGTTCATGACGACTGAGCTGATGAAATAGGGTACCGTTCTCCCGGCCTTCTTTTTGATTGTATCGCAGAGGACGACATCCTTGTGACGGTAATAGAATGCTCTCCGTAATTTCCAGCGATAGTAATAATGGAGCATCTTGCGAGTCTTATCGTATGGAAACATCGACAACAGGAGTATCAACATCGCCAGAGTGAAGAGGATGTCCCACAGGGTGCTGTCATAACATATATACCCCGGCAGAAGCCTCAATTCAAATATTCTCCATTGCACCACTCTCACTGTTGTACGGTTGCGATTGGTTGTAAAGTGAGTAACCTCGTGATGCAATGGAAAGAGGGGAGGGGGGAGGGGGGAAAAAAAAGCTGGATTGGCCAGCTCGCACTTGATACCAATGATGAGAAAGGCGGAGGATAAGCCCAAGATGGAAAGGGCAGCATACAGCCAAGGAGAGCCATGAAACAGAGCAAACAGCCCAGACATGGCAGACACGAAAACTGCCACGACGGTCAACAGCACCAATAACTGAATCCCCCCGACTTTCAGACCCGCACTACAAAAGTGGTCCGCCGAAGATGATTCGAGGATGTTCTGTGGATATGATGCAGGGTCCAAAAAGGTAAACCCTCTCTCCACGGTGGCGATAACAGTGGCATTGACCGGGCAGAAGTAACGCTTCCAGAGTCGGTATTCATCGCCATCATCTCTTCGTATCGTCTGGCTTAGCAGGGTCACCCCGCACATGAGAACAACATGGCCCAGGCTGATCAAGGTGAGGAACATGAAACTCCATCGTAAACTGCGCTAAAAGTAAGTTGGGAGTGAGGGTGCTGACCTTTGAATATAACGGGAGAGCGAACCCAAGAAAAAAAAAAAAAAAAATACCATGTACCATAATTTGAGATACGAACATCGCTCCTGGATAGCTAGAACAGCTCTCCTTGGTCAGGACAGATGCGAGGTAAAGAACGGCACAGGCAAGCGCACACGAGGCAGGGATGGCAAACATCGTGACGACCGCTACGAAATGCTTGTCGAGCATCGTGGCCCAGCAATCTTGGAGGTCTACACAGCACAGCGCGTCGATGAGGAAGGCTCCGTGCAGGATGTCGACCAAAAGGGCAATGGGCAGGGAGATGCAGAATATCATGAGCGGTCCCGCGGTGAGGGTGACCAGAAGGACAATCGTCAGAAAGAGAAAGTCTCTGAGGCAGCTCCAGAACGCACTCCCGTTGACGAGGTAGCCCACCCCGTTTAGCATATCGGCATGCAAACTCGCGACACTCTTTTTAAGGAGTTGGTCGCTTCTCTTATCGCCACGATCGCTGCTACCTCCGACAGCGTTATCGCTCTCCTCACTCGTGTCCCGGCTCAAACCGAGAGAACCATTCTCGTTCTCTTCCTCCTGGTAGTTGCCGATGATGTGAGAGATGAGGGCACTACCAGCATAGCCACCGCCAGACACGCAGGAAAGGTAATCAAAAGCCTTCAGCAGGTTTTTGTCGGCGAGCGCCTTTATCACCCCCGCGCAATAACAGGCAGACCGGATTCCTCCGCCCGATAGTGCCAATCCTTTTTTTTTTTTTTTTTTTTTTTTTTTTTTTTTTTTTGAAAGCAACGGTTACGGAGGTCGAACGTGGGAAATGAATACACAACCTACGGGATTTCTGTTCATCGCTGCATTTTGTTTGGGGTTCATTTTCTCTCTTCGCAAACGAATGTAGCGCATCTCCTGTTCGAATACTTCCTGTGCATAAACTTAGGTGAAAAAGCGCAGTGCCACAATAAAACTAACTTTTTGTGTTAGAAATTCTCCTGCCACCCGATGTCTAATTTGCGTGCCCCTCGGAAGGTCCTCAGGCCCGGCACCGCTATCTGGCCTCTCATCCAGACACTCCATCAGCTCCTCTTTCTCCCACTCCTAATTCGAAATTTTTTTGGTTAATTAAACATGTGGCACCCAGTCTGTGGTGTTGGGTCCTCCTGTTTCCCCCCTCCCCCTCTCTCCCTCTCTCCCCTCCTTGCCATCCTCACGGGGATAGGATTCGCCACTTTCTGGTTTGGTGGTAAAGGAGTGTAGCCCTGAACCTTGCATGCAGAGGGTGGATCCGCAGGGATAAACTGACGTGGGTCTCTACAAATTTGTGAGCCCAGTGTTGATGTCCCCATTTTTGTTTTTACGGGCTATGAACGCAGCGAGCGGTCAGAACAGGGATGCACATTGTGTCTGGAAATTGGTGCCATCACTGACACCTTTTGTCGCACACACCCCCAAATAGTATCGGGATTATTGCAGGGAGAGGTAGAGGGCGTACACAATGGTTTCTAACAAACTAACAGAACACAACCAGTTTTTATTCTTGTTTCTTCCTGCTGGCAATCCAGTGGCGGTACTCTTGCAGCAAAGCCACACTGAACCCAGCAGCAACAGCGAGGATGAAAACTTTGCTGACCGTTTCGAAATAAAAAGCCTCAACGAAGTAGTGCACAATCAAGAACCCGTCCATGTAGAAGGCCAACAGAGCGATCTTTGCATCTTCAAAGGAAGAGTGAGTAAGCACGTTTTAATCAAAAAATGGAGACGAGGAGGAAGAGAGGGGGGGGGGAAGAGAGAGGGGAGGTACCATGGATGTTGATAACGGCAACAGTGTTAGCCGCACAAAGGAAACCCATTAAAAGGGAGGTTGTCCTGGAGAGGACTGGATAGCGGAAAGTCACGAACGACTTTGCCAGATCCTCTTGAATACCCAATACAGGGGCCCAATAAAACAGCACACAAAGCAAAGCCGAAAACAAGGCTGTGACGATGAAAAATCCTTTCAAGTGTTCCGCGTTGTTTTGTGTGTTCTCTTTCTTCATGGGTTACTTGGGTCAGTTGGGTGTACGTTTCGCGTAATTAACAACTTGTGCGTCTTCCATTTTGGGCTCCCTTATTATTTTTTTTTTTTTTTTTATTTTTTTTATCAGTCGACTTCATAATTTTATCGCACGAGCCCATTTCGACAGGCGGTTGTGCCCTGTTGTTTTGACTCATTGTTGTTTCTGGTATGTTTGTCCTCTTTCTCCCGCGACTTTCCCCCCTAAGCTCTGCTAGTTCCGTGATCGATACAAAGGGGATGAACTTCAACCTGGTCGGGGATCTGACCAAAATTGGACCCGCTCCAAATGGGGATTATGCTGTGTGCTGTCAATGCAAAAGGATGGATAGAACCACAACCAGCCCAAATGTTCGGTGCGGAGGGAATGATTGTGGTCATGCGTACTGTTCCGACTGCGTCACCGGAAAGGATATAGCCGATGTTCGGGCAAGGGCTGTCATATGCCTGGTACGGTCTTTTGTGGTCCTAGGGGCAGCTGCGTATGCGGTGACACTTGCGGTGATATCAGCGCTCCCTTTTCTTCTAATGATAGGGGGAAGAGGAAGACCTTCCCGAGGCAGAAAAGAAGAGGAGTGGCAAACTTCCTTTGACACTTCCCATAGTAGCCCTCCGAGAAGGGCACATTTTTCCGACGGGTTTGGTCATCATCTGCGATCAGAGCAGGCTGTCGCTTTGTAGAAAGAGATTATGGGCCACTTTGGGTGCGAGTGTGGCTTCTGACTCAAGGGAGAGTCCCTTACGACAGTAAACCTTCAACAGAGGCAACAACACGGCCACGCAAGGACTTCGTTTTGGGCAACGGATGTCTGGTTCACAAAGTTTTGAAGTTACTTCTGGTCGAGCTGAACAAGATGATTGATGACGGCGAGGGTGTACTCTTACCTACCTGGCAACTGATGGACCGAATGGCAAACAGACATTTTAAGGGAACTGACGGCAAATGTTTGAAAAAACTCGCACGAGAAGGTTGTTGTGCTTCATGATGATGAGACTCGGAGTGCGTCGCACAAGACCGTAATTTGCGTTGTCGCGAAGCGTTAAACCAAAGACGGACCCATCACTCGCCGATCTGTGTCTTCGGTTTACGATGGTCCCGTGCTGACAGCAGAGCCGACAACACAAAAAACACTCGTCGGTCCTCATCCTTTCCTTTGCTTTCTACCATCATGAGAGGCAGAAATAGCACGCTATCCGGATTACCCCCAGGGAACAAGGAAACCCGGGCCGGCAAGGCGGGAGAAAGGAACACCCTGACAAGGATGCAATCTCTCTTCGCTCTCTTCAACAAGGTCTTGCCACGTTTGTCGGAGACATAGTATTCCACTCGGATGATAGCATCACGCTGCACGGTCACGCGGTTGGGATATCTGTCTTCCCCCATGAGCAGTATGGAGAGCGCGTGATCCTTGCCGGCAATACCCTGGCCACCATCGGCAGGATGCAGCTGAAGGAGCTGAAGGATCGAGGCGTTCTTGAATTCATCCCAAGGGCCCCACACCGACTCATAGTTTGAGGCGACAATACAATCCTGGTTGATCTGGCACACATCGGGGTGGCAAGCAGATTTTGGCACCTGTCCGAGAAGATATCTCCGGGACCACAGGCGAGCTCCCCCCGTCAGACTCCAATCGACCGAGACCCCCACCCCTCTCTGTTGTTGTTGGGGACCGTCTGGTCCTTTCTTCCTCCAAGAATAGTAGGAGCTGAAGGTGATGGAAACGTGATGGCGATATGCGCGCCAGTCGCCCCACAGAAACTTGCCGTGATAATATCTTTTGTGACAGTGTTTCCCGCCAAACGCATAGCCGGTGCCCGAGACCTGAGGTATCCAGACTCGCAATCCTTGGTCGGGGTCTTGAGAGTGAATCAAGAAAGCAGCCACAACGTCCTCCTGTCGTTCGGATGGTACATTTGAATAACAGCCGCTGACGATCGGGGGTCCTCGCTTCTTGCATCGACCGTCCTTATGAAAATTGATGTGGTCCGGCGTTGAGGAGGAAACCCCATCCGGCAAGACAAGGCTCCCGCTGTAGAGATTGCTCTGCACGGTGTTGAAAACATTGCCCTTGCCCAGATCGGAGGCCCACTCCTTGTTGAGTCTTTCCACGAGCGCTTTGCGCGATGGAAACTCTTTGATGTCTCCACATTTATCCAACACCAGATGTCGACCTACAGCGGAACGCTTTGGGTTATGGAAGCAAACAAAAGATGTTTGCGCGTTTCGGTACCTTCTTTGCCGGTAGCTCGATGAGATACACTGGCCTCAACCTCCTCGCTGGCCATGAAAGCGCCGAGATGTCGCACAGGCCAGTGCACTCCATAACAGTATTCGAAATCCTGTCTCCAGGGTACCTGTTTCTTGTCTTCCTCTTTCAGGGTCTCGAGTTCCCGTGTCGAACGAAAGAATTCTTTGATGGGCTGTATCCATGCCTCCCCGTCAGAAAGGACATGCTTCTTGTTCCATGGGATAGCGCTCCAGGTCTTGCCGCCATCACGGGAGACGCACGGCTTGCTGCGCAGATGTTGGGGAGGACGAAAAGGGGTGCGCAGTTTTTGTTTGTTCTTGAGGGCGGGTTGTTGTTGTTGGGCTTCCTCTTCGCTTTCGGTTTCTTCTTCCTCCTCTTCAGCCATGGCTGAATGATTGGCGATGACCGAAGTCGTTGTTCTTTGAGTTCTTTGGAGCATGTGCCCTCGAGTTTGTTTTGTGGTTGAAGGGTAGGATCGGCGTTGTAGCTGCGGTGTTTTCTCTTTCGTCAAGATATGTCTTGGAGCGTTTGATGCACTCAGTCTTCTCCGTTTGTGGGCGTTGTCGACAACATCCTCTATCGCATCATTGACTTGCTCGTTTTCTTCTTCCTCATCCTCTTCATTGGTGACAGCGGTAGAAGTGCTTGTGCTGGAAGAAACCTCTGCTTCCGAGGAGGAGGAGGAGAGCTGGCGTTTGCGCTTGTTGCCGTCGCTGCGATTGCTATCCCCCAGCAGGGGTTGTTCAGAGGCTCTTGGCGGTTGTTTGTCATCGACTGGCCGGCAAGCAGTGATGGTTCCGTCATTGCTCCGGTTGGTCCACTTGGGAAGGGGGGAGTCAAGACCCTCGGGAGGAAAAAAAAAAAAAAAAAAAAAACTCTCACTCACCTTCCGAAAGATCTCATACAACTTGCGAAGGGACAGACTCGGATTGAGGTTGTTGCCTTTCTGCCCCCGGATCCTCTCGAGATGTCTCGCCTGCAAAACCGAGACCACCGCCTGAACATAGCCGCGGTAGGAACCGCCATCCCCTTCGAAGGACAGACCTCGGGACCACTGTCCGAAATACTCGTCGATCCCGTCGACCTGTTGACACAGGAACATCCCCAGGCTGCACGCCGAGATCTTTTTGCGGGAGAGGCATCCGGCCGCCTTGAGCGCGGCCACCACATCCTTCGAGGCCTGCAACCGCGGCTGGGTGGCGTGGCGCACCCGGTAGACAAAGCACGCGATGACCAGCTCGGCCTCCTTCGAGGCGCATGCGCACGCGCTGGCATACAGTTCCGCTAGTTCTCCTCTGAAGCAGCTGGCGGTGTTCATATTTTTTTTTTTTTTTTTTTTTTTTTTTTTTTTTTTCCCCCGCCTCTCTGCAACGGTCGGATTTCTGATGAGGAAGGATCTCTGATTGGTTTGAGAAAACGTCTGTGTTATTGATAGGAGACACACCGCCATTGGAAAAAGAGAGGTTCTCGCCCGAGAACTTTGGCGATTCCTGTGATGCAATGGTGGCACCCAAAAAGCAAAACCACCCGTCGCACCTCTTCGCGTCGCCCCTCCCTGTGACCCAATAGCTCTCTAGGGCTAGGGAAGTGTGCGCTCCTCCTCCCCAAGAGTGAAGGCCTTGCTTTCTGGAGTGCCTTGATTATTGTGATAGCTACTCTGTGACCTCTCCTTTCTTCTTCATCCAAAATGCCCCTAATACTTTCCTATCATCTGGCCGGTACTCAGGCGCGATTTGTTCATTGCTGTGCTGGCAATTGCTCCATGTCCAAAAATACTACGAGATAATAATCCCCAAATAACGCGCCGATGGGTGTTTACACCCTTCGCGAAGGGGAGATTCCATTACTCTTCACACTATTTATGTAGTTCTTCCTCAGCCCTACAAAGAGGTTTCTAATCTGAGTGAGTGAAAGGGCAACCCAAAATCTCGCGTTGGTGTATTTTTTTTTTCAACAAGAAATGAATCTTGCGGTCCCATTGAAAGAATTTGTTTTGGGTTCAAAGCGCATTATGAACAAAGAAGAAAAAAAAAAAAGCTAGGAGGTTCTTACCTTGCGTTGATGTTTCCCCAAACCAAGTTCACCATCAAGGGGTTTTTTTTTTTTTTCGCCCGAATCGAGTGACTTTTTGACCCCGTTCGCGTTCGAAGCGCTTGTTCGCTTTTCATTGAGGCGAAGCTTTTCCTCTGGCCGCTTGTTCTTCAGGCGCAACTCGATGATGTAGAAGCTATCTTTGCTGGAAGAGGATTTCTTTTGTTTCTCTCGGCAAAGAGTATCTTCTTATTGTTGTTGTCATAGTTTGCTCCCCTCTCTCTCTTTTTGCTTTCTTTCTTCCTTCAACCTTCCTCTCTCCTGTGGTATCCTTCCCACTCTTTTGAGTTGTAAGGCTGCCAGCATCTTTGATCCACAGGTCTCTCGGGTTGAAACACCCGTGTCGCATAGAGCATTCGCCTTTCAGGAGAAGCTGGGGCATGTCCCAACAGACGAGTTTCCTCTTTCTCCTCAGCCGACCACGCCAGGTTGTTGAAGCAACGGTCTCCTTGGGGTTCGACTCGCCTTGTGTTTGCTTTCATTTTCGAAACTTAAAATCGCACCATCGCGCACTGGCTGGGCCGACAAAAAAAGCTGGGGCTCGGACCTGAGCTCCATAGGGGAGTCTCCTTGTCCTGCAGTCTTTTTTTTCCCATAACAGCTGCACAACACGATTCTCACTCCAAGAGGACTGAGGAGCTAAGCAGCTCGGAATTACTCCGTGCGTCAGACCCCGGGGGGAGGGCGATGTGATATAGGTGAAAGGGGGGCTGCCTGTAGCCTTTCACAAGACCACCCGCTACGGATAAAACAAGAATCGATGCCACCCGGATTGAGAAGGTCTTTGGCAAAGGTTGAAGAATTGGGGGGAGGGGGCTCAAATACTACTTTCTTGTTCCTAGAAAAAAGCTAACTATTTGAGGAGACGGAACCCCAAACAGCTGGAGGGGGGTTGTGCCCTCCGTTACCAAGAGAGACCGCCATTTTTCTTTCATGCGCGTTCCATGGCAGGATGTGCTTTTTTTGCTTGTGCGTTTTTAAGAATGGTAAATATTGAATAATTTTTTTTTTATCACCCTCCCCGGGAAATATTGTTAATACAATAACAGGATATTGCGTTTTGTTTTTTGTTTCAACTTTCTGGAAGCACTTACCTCCCAGGTATGTAAAATGAAGAAGCGCACACGGCTTCTAAATCGTCCCTACCCTTTTGTGTTGTAGTGCGCAAAAAAAGCCTTCTCCTTTCGATTTGTTGCTATTTAGATCAGATCGATAATCGTCTGATCAAATGAACTCATTCTTTGTTGTGTTATTGTTGATGTTGTACAATGGGTACGTTTTTTTTTTTTTTTAAAAAAAAAAAAAAGAGCCACTTTCTTTTTTTATTGACGTACTAACGGCCCTCACCAGAGTCCTCGCGGCCGCGATCGAAGAAGGGGGGTGTGATCTTTATGTGACACAAGACGGTGGCTCGGATTCTCCGTACTGCGGTCCCACCGAAAATACAGCTTGCGCAACCATCCAACAAGCGATCGACAACATCTCCCCTTCCTCACACGATGAAAACGTCACCGTGTGTGTGCTGTCCATGATGGGCACCTCCTATCCGTGTCCCGAAGGTGGGGAAGGGGTGTCCATCCTCAACAAGTCGTCGTTGTCCTTGCGAGCTTCGGGGCCGGGTGTGGTGACGATGGACTGCCAAGGAAGGGGTCGCGCCCTGTTTCTTCGCAACGTGACATATTTCGCTCTGCAAGGCTTTGTGATCCAAAATGGTCGTGCCGATCAAGGAGGCGGTGTGCTTGCCATCGATGTGGGAGAACTCTATCTCTTGGGTGATGTGTTTGACAATAATGTTGCCACACTTGGATGGGGAGGTGCGCTCAATGCTTACAATGTCAACACCTTGGGCATCGGGAGGAGCTACTTTGGGGACAACGTCGCGACGGGCTCGAATGCAACCGGAGGGGGCGTCCTGGCGCAGGGGGTGGCTTCGCTTGAGATCTGGGACACCGGGTTCGGCAACAACTCGGTGGTCGGAAACGACAGCCTAGGCGGTGGCGCCATCTCGATCCTCTCGGGGGACGCGGTCAACATCAGAGGCTGCAAGTTTTCCGATAACGTGGCCCAGCTTTCCGACGGGATCGGTGGCGGCGCTCTCCTTGTGGGCGATGTCAACGTCTTGGCTGTGGAAGGCTGCCGATTCGAGAACAATGCGGCTCACGGCGAGGGTGCCACCGGAGGAGGAGCCATCTGCGCGTCCCCTCCTGTCCTTAGCCCTCGGATCTATATCAGAGCCAGCGAGCTCGTGGGCAACACCGCATCGGGTTCCGTCAACGGTGGAGGCGCGATCGCTATCGGTTATGCCAGCCTCTTGCGCATCGAGGCCAGCAACTTCACCAACAATGTGGCAAACATATCAGCAGGAGGGGGTGCGATCTATTCTTACGGGAATGAGGTGTTCCGGGTCAGCAGCTGCCGTTTCGTCGGAAACCTCATCGATAGCGGTCGCGAGAACGACTACCTCGATTCCTATGGGGGAGGAGCGATCGTGTCGGACGAGAGTGACCTGTACGTCGAGGATACCACCTTCGAGGACAACATCTCGGTGGAGAATCTGGGCGGGGGTGCCATCATTGTTGTCGGAAAATATTCCAGCGTGAATGCGCATGTGGTGGATTGTGCCTTCCGGAACAATGCCGCCATGAACGGCGTAGGCGGAGGAGCCATCTATGCCGACGGGGGTCCAACTTTCGACATGAAGCTCACGGTCATCCACACCGCCTTCCAGGACAATCGTGCACACCAGGGCCAGGGCATCGGCGGAGCCATCTGCTCCGGAAACCTTTCGGAGATGGAGTTGCTCGGCGGCACGACCTTTGTGGGCAACAGCGCCACCAATGGAGGCGGAGCCGTCTACGCTTCGCTGGTGCCGACTCTGAGCATCGTGAACATCACGGGCGCTTCATTCTCCCACAACAGGGCCGAGGGCGGCGGAGGGGGTGCGGTCAGCTTGTTCGAGGTCTTTCTCGTGGCGATCGCGCACAGCAACTTCACCCACAACGCCGTGCCCTCCGGATTTGGAGGAGCGGTCTTCATGAACAACAAGACCATGCAGGTCGACATCGAGGCGTGCCTCTTTGCGCACAACAACGCCAGCAGCGGTGGGGCCCTGTATATTTACACAAACACCACTCACACGGTGAATTTGGTTGGCAATTGCTTTCGGGCGAATGTTGCTGGTCATATGGGTAAGACGACCAACTGAAAAGCCAACTCTCCTAACCAACACAATCCCCCCAAAAAAAAAAGGCGGTGCCGTGGCCGTGAACGCTTCCGAGGAGAGCGAAAACATCACGCTATCCTTCACGCACAACCTGATAAGCGATAACGAGGCCCATTTTGGAGGAGGTTTGGCGGCGGTCCTGTTGCAAGGCGATGCGAATCCATCGAACATCTCTCTCCTCTTCTCGGGAGACCGTTTTGTCAACAACACCGCAAACAATGGTCATGGCGGTGCGGCTTTCATCGTGATGCCCATCGACCCGCCCATCCTTCCCGACAACCTGGACCCCGAGATCGTGGTGTCTCGCAACTGGACCTATCTGAACAACGTCAACCGCTTCGACGATGTCACCTTCAAGGACAATGTGGCCGAGTGCGGGCATTGTACGGGCGGAGCGCTCTACATCTCCAGCGGCCTGCTTGTGATGAGGGGCCAGTGTTTGTTGGAAGGGAACGCTGCCGGATTCTGGGGAGGAGCTCTTTCCCTGGCCGGATCTTCCACCATGGCGATCATCAATGGGAGCCGTTTCGTTCACAACACGGCTCCCGCTGGAGGGACAGCCATCTATTCTTCGGCTGGAGGAAAGTTTTCGTTGTCTTCTCCTTCCTTTGAGGTCCGATCGGAAGGGACAACATCACCGTTTCTCGACATCCCACAAGGGCCCGACAGCCTCTCCCTCATGAGTCCCAATGTTCTCTGCCCTCCCGGTCATGCCTTCGTCAACGACACCATCGGGCCTTACACGGAAGAGATCGATCCGTGGGGGTTCGTGAACGTGAGCACCTGGCTTGTCGCGTGCCGGGCCTGTCCAACGAACCTCTACTCCTTGCAAGCTGCCCACATCATCGATGGCAACCTGACAAACATCACGTGCCCGAACTGTCCAGACTATGCCGATTGTTCTCTGGGGGGCGCTTCGGTGTTTACCTTGCCAGGTTATTGGTGTGGATCTTCTGGAGGAGGAGGAGGAGGTGAGATAGGTTGTCTTGTGTGTCCGTTGGGCTATTGTCAGGCGGAGACTCTCCTTCCATGGAACGAGACGTGCACAGGATACAGGACCGGCGTCTTGTGTGGCGACTGTTACGAGGGATACAGCGAAGCCTGGGGAACCAGTGAGTGTGTTCCCGAGGGGGAGTGCGGATTCTCGCAGAGCTGGTGGCTGATCCTTCTTGCCTTGGGTTTCGGTTTGGTCTATGTGGTGCTCCTTGTGTGGATCCCTGTGGGCGATCATCCGTTGTGGAAATCTCTCCTGTACTTCATGCAGATCGGAGCTTTGGTGGTGACAGCCAATGGCCAGGATCTTGTCGGCGGCGATGCTACCGCTCGTGGCATCCTGAACGGCGTCCTCACCTTCTTTGCGCTCGATCCCGATGTCTTGGGCATCCACGTGGGTCTGTGCCCGTGGTCGGGGCTCACCGCCGTGCAGAAGATGGCCACGGGTTATGTCTTGCCCGTCACCTTGTTTGCGGAACTGGGACTCGTCGGGGGTGGACATCTCTTGTGGTCGTCGTGGTGGTTTCGTTGGAGGAGGAGGGACAAAAGGGCACGAAAACTCTCTGTAAATAGCGAGGCTTACGACGACGAAGAAGAACAAGTCAAAAATCTACGCCTGCAGGATATGCGAGTTGTGGTGTCGACTCGACCCACTCTTTTGACACGAGAGAAAAGTGTTGTGGGTCAAGAAGAAGAAGAAGAAGAAGAAGAAGAAGAAGACTACTCCGACGATGACATATCAGCAGCAACCCGAACAACAAAAACAAATGAAGATCCCTCTTCTCTGCACTCGCGGGCTCTGCTAGCCCGATATGGCGCAGGCATCATGGCATTGATATTGGTGACCTACGAGAGCTTCACGAGCATCACCATGGATCTGTTGCATTGCGTCCGATCGGTGGGGGTCGACGACAACTCTCTGGTGGTGTTCCGAGCCGGCACGGAAGCGTGTTTCTCGTGGTGGCAGATAGGGTTATTGGTTTTCTTGGGCACGATTCTGGTTCCCTTTCCGATATCCCTCGTGTTGCTGCGTTGGATTATCCGCAGCAGGACCTGGCTACAGCATTCGACCCCGGGCAAGGCGATCCTGATGGTGCTCGAGGGACCATATGCGCGCCGTTACAAGTGGTGGGAGAGCTGGGGCATGTTTCGACGGCTGGCGCTGATAGCGCTGGCGACCTTCGTGCTGGACCCTCTGGGACGCGCCATCGCTCTGTTCGGAGGCTGTCTGTTCGCGTTGCTGATGCACCTGGGCGCTCGACCTTATCAAGATGACAGACACAATCGGGTGGAGACCATCTTCCTGAGCGACCTGGTGTTGATCGCCGCCCTGGACATCCCGCAAGCAACCACCCAGCACCTGGGCTCATCGCTCGACGACGACACCCTCTCGATATTCGGTTACACCCAGTCGGTGCTTCTTCTGCTGCCCTTGGCTTATTGCTTCGTGGTGGTGTCCCTCATGATCGCAAATGCATTGACGTGTGCAGGCATCTCTCGTTGGCGAAGGAATCGAGGTCGTGTACCATCCGATGCTGCTGCCTACAACTTATACACTGAGGATGAGGACGACGAAGGAACGACCACCTCAACATCTTCTGCGCTTGTCGCTGTCCTGAGATGGATCGCCTTTCAAGTGTTTCTGCTTCAATACAATGAGGACGAGCACAGCTTCAATCATTAATTCGACTTCGAGTTTTCTGCAAAGGCTTTGTGTTTGAGCGCGCACCACTTGGGGAGCTTATGTTAGGGTATGTGCGCTCACTCTTTGTAGTAATCGGGCGAAAGGAAAGAGTACGTTTTTTTTTTTTTTTTTTTTTTACCAATGAGCTCATATCCGCAAAGATATCGGATATGCCAGTTTTTCACTGGTGCTCCCAACTCATCGTGCCGTGTTTTCACTTGAGAAAAAAGAACTGAAATGTTTGCAATAGTTTGATTGACTTTGTTTTTGGGTCCCTTATACTCCCTGAGTCTTTGCAATGCACATCAGTGTACACCCATTTGGAAAATCACTCGTACGTAAAAAAAAAAAAACAGATCTGGTCACCTTCCCCCCACCCCTCCAAATCAGCATTCGTAGGCTTTTTTTGTGAGGCCTAAGCAAAGTCAACCGATCAACCGCAAGGCTTGCACACCTTAGACCGTGATCTCCTGGTTTCATTCAAAATGTTGGAAGAAGCCGAAGTTCATCATCTGAGGTAGATGGCTGGTGATGATTGCTCCCTCTTAACGCTTTTTGAGATAGTTCTCCCCTTCTTTTTGTTTGTTTTGGATGGATGAGGGAAAATTTCTAGGGCACTTAGATGCTTATAGCATGGCCTGCTGGGAGATCTACAAAACACATTGCATATACCGGTCTCTCAGGAGCTGGAGGCACCCCATGACGACAGGTTGCCATGTCGTTATTGCTCTCCCTCCTCTCCCTTAATGTTTTGATGCTATTTTTTTCAAATCTTCTTGTTACACTTTTTCTTTCCATGTGGCAAAATCAAATAAGCGTTTGATTTCTATAACTCCGGCCCCCTACTGTTTAGCTGGAGGGCGACGTCTGCCTCTTGCGGCAGTTATGGCGGACTAGGGTTTAGGCTAGGAGAAAACTTATATTTGGCCATAGTTCTACCCTAGCTTTACCCTAGCCTTTGGATGGTGAAAAGTTCCCCTACTATTAGTCAGTACATCCTCATAGAACAACCCAACTTCATTGACCTTTGATTCTCATTGGCTTAAATGCTTGTATGATTTCGCCACATCAAAATGTGTCCCATCGACCGCCCCTCTGATACCAGCCCTCCGCTGTGGAGGTGGGGGGGTTTGAGATGCAAGCGTTGATTACATCCTCCAGCACCAGTTTCCACGAGCCAAAAGTAAGAGCCACCAAGGTCTCATGCTCACTCTTTATTAACAACCCCTTTTGACCCCCAAGGATTTAGTTACTTTTCTGTGTCACAAATGAATAACACATTGGGGCACACACCAACAATCAAAACAGGAGGGGAAAGTGTGAGGTCAAGATGTACAACATCTGCCTGTTGGTTGCTAGAACCCACTGGCACCGTGGTCAGAACTTTCCAGGCTGCGAGGTCCACCAACACAACAGATAGCGGATACATCGTGGCGTAATTCCTAGCCTGAGAGCCACCTATCCCGTGTGTGATCGATAACGTTAGAGAAGCTGCAAAGCGATAACATTGTATCTTACCCGTCAGCACGTACAGATATTGCTGAGAAGGGTCTATGGTCATGAAGGCATCATTTCCAAATGCCAGCTGAGGATCCAATTCCAACACATTCCGAAAGAAGACCCTTGTCTTCTTTAGTTGTAGCTTTGCAAAAAATGAGACCCATCTCTCTTGCTGAATGTTGAAGCCCACACAGCAGCCAAATAAACTGCCATTATAATATGCGAGATCCATGATCGAGGCATTTTGAATGCCCACTGGAGGGAAGAGAACAAGGTTCGTTGGGGGAGTGAGGGGAGCAGAGGACTCCAAAAGTGTGCCATTGGTTGAGAGAAAATACAGCAGATTAGAGCTTGCATCCATTACTATACGCTTAGGAACATGGACCCCTAAGGAAAGATGGAAGGAGACATTCTTATGGAAAGGAGTTAGGGAGATAACACAAATAATGCAACGTACTCACCCAAGAGCCACAGTTGCTGGACAAGTCACAATTCACGCTGAGAGCCCCGTCATCGGTGAAAAAGAGGGTGGTCGAATGGTTGTAAATAAGGGGAACGGGATTCCGTTCACAAGGTAGTATAGTCCAATCGGGGGATAGGGATTCACACAAGTTGGCCTTTCCAGAAGAATCGAGCTGCTCAAGGGTGATATTGCAATAGTAAGGGCTCCACTCTGACCCATCGCCAGTTAAGCACCGATAAAGAAAGAACATACTCGAATCCCCAGCCGTTATCAATGGGGGATTGATTCCTGGGGCACAACCAGCGCTTGCGGGGATCTGGAGTTTCCCATACTGGATGCTTGGTTCGAAAGGGTCGGTGTAGTTCACGTTGGCAACATTAAAGTACTGGGAGGAGGTGCCTGGCACGTGATAAAAAGAAACCTGATGCGTGATGTGGTATACAACTGAAGAAGTTGCTGTGAACAGGCCTTTCTTGTCACATGCCAACATGGTGCTCAGGTTTTCTGTTCCACACACCTTAAACAAACCAAGAAATCATCATCCACATGTTATCTAAAGTTGCTTTCTTGCTCACCTGAAGCGAAAGGGAAAGAGTTCCTATCACCAACAGGAGTACAACACAGAGCCGAATTACTATTGCACAAAGAGGACACATGAGGCTTCCCACTTGCGCGCAGAAGAAGAAACAAAAAAAAAAAAAAAAAGGAATGTTGGCGCCACAGCACAGAAAAAGACCCCCACCCCCAAAATGAAAACAATGTTTTATCATATGATGGGGTGTATATTTGTTTATTAATTCTTCCAACAACAACAACACCTATTTGTGACAATTGGAGTTTGTGCAAGGGTTATTACTGCCAGGACATTTGGCACCAATGTTATTGCACACAACACCTTCACAAGAAGCCAGCACACTTTTCACAGTGTAAGAAGTGTTGCCACAAGTGCATGCCGCAACTTGGACTCCTCCTACAAAGCCTGAAATGCAACCCGCTGTATCATTGAGATTATTGTAACTAATCATACAGCGAGGCCCTGATGAGCTGACGGTAACGGAAGCCAGCTGATTTCCACAAACAGAACAGTCTTGCGCCGCACAAAGGGTCAGGATGGCAAAAAGGGATAGCACACAAAAGCAACCGGTCAACAGGATGGCCTGGAATTGAGGAACTTTAGCACGTATCTTAGACTTTGCAGTATTTGTTTTACCATCAGCTGTGCCAAACACAAAGACACAACACACAACCAAGGAGCCACGCAACACCACAAATTACTATGAGAAAGAAAAAAAAGAAAATTGCCTCTTCTTTTGTCGACGCGAGAATCCTATATTCACAGATTGGGCTGAGAAAAGGGCGTCCTTTTCTAGGCGGGGTACCAGTAGCGGGGAAGGTAGAAGGCCCAGCATATCCCGTCCTCTCCACAGAGTCCTCGGTTCCCTCCTGGAGCCTTCTCCTCCTCTGCGACCCGGGGACCAGCCGCTTCAATCCTCCCCTCCCTTTCATTGTTAGTGGTGGGTGGGTGGGTGGGTGGGAAAAAGACGCCGCGCTTTTATTCCACTGGTGATGACAAGGGGCTCTGGTCTGAGCCCCTTTCAAATTCAAATGATGAATGATTCCACCTTCTTGACTCCTTTATATATCCTCCTTCCTGGTGACGTGTGTGCGGCAACCCCGTTCGAATTCGAAATTTTCTTTGCGTGAAGGACTTCACTGACAACAAAAAAAAAAAAAAAAAAAAAAAAAACATGGCAGGAAGAACGTCGGTGTGGTTCAATGACAAGAAGCTCAAACCTCCAGCAGACCTGGCTGACCAGTTCCCCATCGTAACTAAGCCTGAATTTGCAGATGTCCTCCTGTTTCTGGTTACATCAACCGATAGCAGAATGCTTGTGGGTAAACCTCACGAAACTGGTATTCCCAAAGGAGCCACGGAAGGTAAGGTTGCTTAAGTTCCAATAGCGTAGCGTCTCACGTTCTCTTAGACCGAGTGTTTTTTATTCTGGGTGAGGTTTCACACCGTGCATTCACAAATTACACTGTGATCAAGGTTCAGGATGGCTCACTAACTGACAAAGTACGCAAACAGTACATCAAGGTTTGTCTTGTGCCCTTTTTTTTTAAAACCTGCTCACATTAACTCTCCTCATTATTATTTTATTATTATTATTTTTCCCCACAGATGTTGCAAAATCCACCAACCAAAGAGGGGCATTCACGAAAGAGTCACAAAAATATGGTAACCATAGCAGCAATGGCATTGGGAGCAGCAAGTTTGATAGGGGGGCTATGCCTTGTGGTTGTGTGGGCTTGGCGACTGAGAGCCGATATTGAGGATATGCGCGACAAATTGCTTACTCTGCCGCAGTGTGCGGCTGGCATACAGGAGATCAAAACCATGCTCAACACATCCACTTTTATGGGCGCGACACAAAGTTGACCGCAAGAGGGACCCAACCGTGACCACCCTTGCTAAGGCGGAGAACCTCAAGATGGGAGAGAGGAGCCACAACCATGCATGAATGAGCAGAAGAGGGGGAGGGGATTTCCCCTGTTTATCCTCTTCGAGGCCGTTTGACAGCCACGGCTCGCACAAAAGCATCAAGGAAATACTTGGTAGGCGTATGCTGCTCCTGCACTTCATTCTCTTTCCGCAACTTGCAAGCCAGCATAAAATTTTGGGTTCACGAAATGGGGGTGTTCTATGCTTTTTGTTGTTCAACATGGTTCCATGCATGCCCAACAAAAAAATGACAAACCGAACCATTAAGAGAGCGTCCTTCAGAGAGCCAGATTGTCCAACAATGCAGAGATCTCCTGTTTATCCTCTTGACCAAGGGTCAGCCCTTTGGCAGCCACGGCTCTCTCAAAGATTTGTTTCAACACCTCAAGGAAATATGCAGCCATCTTCTTGGAGTAGGCGAATGTTTGGGCGAGTAGACCCTGAGCTTCGTTTTCCTGCCAGGCCTTTAATGCAGATGCGTGCGCCTTCGTCCAAAACTCGGGAGCTGCGAGGGTCAGCTTTACGGCAGCAAAAACCGCACGAAGCACGGCAAACACAAGCCCCGATACAGTGGTGCCAATCCTGGTAGCCCACGTCCCCACCACCGGCAGGTCTCGAAGGTGTTCGATGAGGTACGACGCAACTTTACCCTGAAGCCAATCAAGAAAATTCAGCACACCATCGTAGAAAGTGCTTTCATCCTTCACGTGCTCTGCTAATGAACGTAGGGCACAATCTTCTAGCTCCTTTTTGCTGCCAAGTTGTTCTTCCACAACAAGGGTTGCGCTCCCTTCATGCTTTTCCATGCGTGCTCGTTTCGTCTTTGCACCTGATAATGTGTGCTCTCCTATGAGAAAACACACATCATCATTAGGGTTATTTAATTTTTTATTCTCTTATTATAATATCGCAGCCAAAATTGGCAGAACGTGTGCAAGCCAAATCCGGCAGAACCGCATGGAGTTGGACGAAAGCGAGGCTTTGGAGTTGGATGAAACCGGGGCTATGAAGTGGAATGTCGAGGATCTCGGCGTCTGGTTGTGCGCAAAGGGCTGGAGAGACATGGCTGACCTCTTTGTTGCAGAGGAGATAGATGGTTCGCTCCCTCCTTCTCTCTCATCACTCGCAAAGAATAAATGAAATCCGAAATCGCTCCAGGTGAGGCATTGCTGGTGATGAAAGAAGGCGTTTTATATGCCTTGCTGAAAGAGGTGCGGCTATTTTCATTGTTGGGCTCGACTTTGACGTTCGTTGCGTAGGCCAAGTTCCCCCAAGGGAGGATCGCCAAATTCTTGCGTGATTGTGAAGTATTGAGGTCTAGTGCTACAGGACCCAAAAACGACTTAGGACACACATCCAGGTACACCAAAGAACAACTTCAAAGCACACAAGAACCCATCTGGCCCCCCAACGTTGATTACGATCGGGATTATGCTCTCAAAGTTCAGGCCCAACTGTCTCAGCAACCAGATTCCGCGCACACGGTAATGCCTCACATACGTAATGGGCTTCTCCTCTCATTAACTGCTTAACTAAACAGGGCGACCAAGAGAAAGGCCACTGCAATCGACGTGATCCCAAAGAAAATGACACAAATGAATCAACAAACCCCCTAGGGGAAGGCGCGCAAAGTGTTGATTACAAGGTACAGGAAAAGAGAAAACATGAAAGAGATTGATTTTCTTTTTCCCATTAATTGTTTAGGCAAGATATGCAAAGCTCCGAGTGGACCTTGCTGGCAATAGGCTTGCCGACCACCTGCCTAGTAATATCACCGACGAACATTTCTACATACCACCGAAGTTTATCTTACAAATCGTTGGAGAATATCGCATTGGCAAGAGTTCCTTTGTCAATGCCATCAACAGGAGCTTAAAGGATCTCGAGGACGACTGGCAAATTGCAGAGGTAGCGTCGGATAACCGTGAGACCATCAGCAAAAGATCCAAGCTCTACTCGATTGGCGACAACTTGCTAGTCCATGACCATGGCGGAGTGGTGGTCTTTCAGGATTCCACGATCCAACTCCAATTCATCAAAAAAAAGATCTGCAAAAGTGCATACATAGCAGAAAGCTCAGCAGGTGCTGCCTCTTTGAGACTTACAATCGTGCCTGATAGCTTTCAACTCTTAGCTCGCATACGCTTTCCTACGCAGCTCGTCGTGCTCTGTGTACCAGCGCTGGTTTTTTGTCCGACCACCGAGCCAGATGTTGCCGAGAAAAGAACCTCCCATAAGGTGTTCCTGAATGATCTGTTAAGGGTGTTGCGACAACCTCGGGACGATTCGGGGTTACACAGAACAGCCGCCCCTATCCTTCTGATCACGCAAGCCGACCAAACGGAATACCTAGCGGAGGAAAGCGTGATTCGGAACGCTCAGAAGGCATTGGGGGTGGTTCGTTCGAACATCTTCATGATCACCAACTATCATGACAACGACGGGCGCCAGGGACGACGAGACTATTCTCTCGAAGAAACAGTGCTGAGTCTTCTCAAGCGTGCTTTCTCCAGCATAACCGGCATGTTGGGAGACTTCTGCATCCCAAAGGAACTTCTAGAAAAACTAGAAATAGTGAAAGCTGTGTATGCCAAAGAGGATGACACGAGTAGCTACGTGGACGTCACTGCGAGAGTGCGAGAGTTGATCGACGAGAAGGAGAGGCTACACATCAACCCACACGCCTACAACAAGGTCGTTGTTAGCAAGGACCCATACAGAGGGAAGAATAAGGTGCTCATTGTTGACTATCGCTACAAAGGCATGAGAAAGCGTGTGCAAGTAAGAGAGAGAGAAGCCCTTGACCTACCAGAATAGCTTGTTTGTATTATTGTATTTTTCACCTGAGCGTAAACAAACTTCCTCCGCCGATCTCAGGAATGCAGCATTTTTGTAAATTTCATTGAATTACACGCTCAGGAGTACGACATTCTTCGCGTTCCACAAAATCGGT